>Ga0214919_10002973_pt1 | contig 26163 bp, 15 predicted proteins | sample LL1503_MetaG_FD_177994 | JGI IMG/M metagenome (GOLD analysis project Ga0214919, IMG submission 177994) | Freshwater microbial communities from Lake Lanier, Atlanta, Georgia, United States - LL-1503 | ecosystem: Environmental > Aquatic > Freshwater > Lake | place: USA: Georgia | collected...
ATAGAGAGAAATTTCATCAGGGATAGGAGTAGTAATATATGGTTGTCCACTATTACCTCCATAAACCCTGTCGTTCCCATATCTTAGGGACTTAAGATCCGTTTTAAGGTCAATTAAACCCATTATTATTTAGGTAAGTTGTCTAAATAAGGTAATTTTCCGTTTACTTTAGGTGCTAATCCATTTAAATCTAATTGAGAAACAGCTAAATCAGTAGCATAATTAGATTTTTTATCATAGACTTTTGGTTGTTTACCATCTAAGTCTAAATTTGATGTTGCTAAATCTTTTTGGTATTGAGATACACCATCATATTTAGTTGGATTCTTACCATCATAAGCTGAATAATTTGATCCTGCGGTTTGTAATTTATCTAATAATCCCATAGTTGTGTTTTGTTATAAATATTAAAATTATTGAACTCTGTAAGTGCTTACGTTCATTGCTGTACCTACTTTAGTTCCGTCTAAGTATACGTTTCCACCTTGTTTTATAACGCTTATTAATTCATCCATTTTTTCATAGAATTTAGTTAAAGGTACTACAGCTTCTGGACCTGCTTCACCAACTAATGCTCGTGTAGGACCCGTTACTATACCACCTGTTGCCATTTTTTTCTCTTTAGCACCAAACATAGGAATAATTGCTTCTCCTAATCCAGATGCTGCTTCTGGGAATAGGCCTAATAAGTTTTTAAATAACCATTCACCTCCCATACTTCCAACTACAGTTCCTAATGGTCCTCCAATAGCAGTACCTACAGCACCACCTAAAATTCCACCTAAACCACCAGCAACTATTTTACCTACTTCTTCAGATAATTTTTCTTTAGATAAGGGTTGTCCATCTTCACCTATAGGATTTTCAATTAAACTTTTAATATCATTGTAAGCAAAAAAACCAGTTAACATTGTATTTAATAAAGGAACTTTTTTAAGTGCTGTTTTAAAGAATCCACCAATACCACCTGCTGATTTTACTGCTCCTTTAATTGCTGTTAATGGATTTAATTTTCCTAATAATCCTTTAGCTCCTTTAAACAAATTAGAGAAAAAACCACCACCACCTTTAGTAACAGCAGCTGCTGCTTGTCCCCCAGCACTTGCCGCACCACCTGCTGCTGCTCCTGCTGCCGCTCCTGCTCCACCACCAGCAGCAGCTGCTGCTCCAGTAGCAGCCGAAGCTACTTGACCCATCATCCCTCCTAATCCTTTAAAAGCACCTGTTAATTTACCAAATTTAGCAATCATGCTACCTCCAGTAAGTAAAAGTAAAGCTTTAACTATAGTTTCAGCATTATGAGCTATAAAACTAAAAGCATCAGAAATTGGTTTTATTAATCCTACCAGTTTATCCATAGACTCAGCCATCATTTCTGTAGCTTCTTTTTGTTTTTCTGCTATGGTTTGGTTTTTTAATTGTCTTTCTAATTCCTCATTTCCTAATTTTTTAGAAATTTCTCTTTCTAAATTTTTAGCTTCTTCTAATTTACCTTGTTTCTTTAAAACATCAACTTGTTCTAATTCTTTTTTTACTGATTCTTCTAAGTCTGTTTTATCTTTAGCACTATAAGCTGCTAATGCTTTTTGTTCTTGGAACATTTCAGCCATTTCATCTCTACTCATACCTAAAGCTTTTGCTGTAGCTTCTTGTTGAATACGATTCATTCGACTGAATTTTTCTGATGTTATTCCTTGTTTTCCAATTTCATTAGCAACACCTGCTAAATCATTATTTAAAGCTAATCGTCTAGCATCTTCTAAATTTAAATCTTGACCAGTAAGCAATTCAGCTTCCATTTCAGCTGAAATTGATTCTTCAAAATTTAATAATGAACCAGCAATTTTGTCTACTCCTGCTAAATCTAAACCTAATTTTTTAGAAGCAATAGCTGCTTGAGTAAGATTTCCTCCAATTCCAGCTGTTGATAATTTTATAGCAGCACTTGCCTTTGATACATCTTTAGTAATAGCTTGATAAGAAATTGCTGTTTTATTACGATAGTTACTTAACATAACTTCTCCTCTAATAGCATTTCCTGTATCTTTAATGTTTTGTCCTGTTGCTGCTGAGTATTTTTCTAAATCATTAGCTTCATCAGCGGACAATCCCATAAATTTTACTTGGGCTGCTAATTCTTTAGTTGTATCCATGCTAGCTACAGCAGTGGTACCTAAAGAAGTAGCTAAACTTTCAGCAGCTGCCTGAAGTTCACCTCCTGTAAGGCCTTCCATACCACGAGCAGCAGCATTGAAACCTTTCATTAATCTTTCACTCTCGTCTGCGGATTTATTTAAGTTTCTACCTAAAGAAACCATTCTTTTATCCGCTTCACCTAAACCTTCAACTAGTAAACCTAAAGTAAAAGCAGATGATAATTTTGTAAATGCTCCTCCTAATTGTTTAGCACCAGCAACAAAAGAATTTCCACCTTCGGATGCTGCTTCTCGAGCAGCGTCTGATGCTTTTTGAAATTCACCAAATACTTTACTAAGACCTGGTATTTCATGAAAAAATTCTGCTACATCATCAAAAACTTTAGTTTGTTCATTTAATTTTTCAAACTGGTCTGTTATTTTTCCAGCTTGTTTAGCCTGTTCACGTAATTTTTCAGCACCGTCTTCATAATATCTAGCTACACGATACGCCTCTCTAGCTTGTTTTGCTGATAGATTAACTGTTTCTGTTCTTAATCTAGCGGCTTTGGCTTCTAATTTAATAGCTTCTTCTTGGGCTTTACGAACTTTATCTTCAAAAGCAGCTTGTTGTTTTTTAGAAGCTAATGTTTTTGAGTCTGTTTTAGCAATAGCATCTCCTAAAGCTTTAGCAGCATTAAAACTTTCTTTATATGCTTCTGTACTTTCACCAGTTGCTCTGCTAACTTCTCTTAAAGAAGAACTAATACTTTTTCCAATAGAATCTAAGTCATTAAGTAATCCTATAGAGTCTTCTCGTATTTTTTTAATTATTTTTTCGTCTATATCTCCTACTTTTTTTGCCATAGAAAAAATTGTTTATTATAAATATTAAAAGGCATCATTTTTTAGATGCCTTTGTAATATAAGATGGGGGTGTTATAAGATTATTATTTTTTTCTGATTTTAAGTTTTTAATTGATTCTTCAACTACATCTTTTTGTGGATTTTTATTTTCGTAATGTTCCCTTAATTTATTATATGTAAAATTTCTTAACCAAATAGGCATATTATAAATAGTACTCCAATCATATCCTCCATTCCCATTAAATACAATTTCGTGTATTTGATTAAATACACTTAATCTATACTCAGGCGTCAGGCCAAAAAAAGTTAATCCCAATTGGTAAATCAACGTCCTCCTCACCGCCTTCTGAGGTACGTAATGTTACTTTCATATCTACGTCAGGACTTAATTCACTATAGTATTGACGAAATGCTCTAGCATCTTTAGCTAAAAAATAATTATTAACAAAATCTCTAATATCTTTATTTTCTGATGATCCATTAACACTTAATAACATATGACTCAATCTTACAGTAACATCACTAGTAGTTTCTTTATTTAGTTTTTTAAGTCCTTTTGATTCACCCTCAATTTTAACTTCATCACCGTGAGTAAGTAATTTAAAAGTTAAAGTGTTATTTGAATAAGGAAGAACAAAACTAAATACATTTGATGTTGAATTTAATACTTCTGGATGTAATGGTTTTGGTTCAATGGAACTTAAATCTACTTCCTGTTTAATACCATCATACTCAAATTCATAACTAGCTCCATAAGATAAAACACGAGCCGCTAACATAATAGCATTTTTATCACCAATCAACAAATCATTATAATTGATTTTAGTTACAATCAATGATTGTAACAATTTATCAACTACAAGTCCTTGTTTGATGTAATTTTGATTTGTTAAAATATCTTCTTCCTTAGCGGTCATATATTTCATTTCAATCTTGCCTTCACGAAGAGGGTTTCCTTCCGGATACAATAAACCTTTTGAAGGTAATTCTACCATTTCGGTAGGTAATTTAAATTTATTTTCTTCCATAATTTTTATTTGTTATAACTTTATTGTCCTATATAAATATATAATAAAAAAAGAAGCTCGCAAAAAATGCGAGCTTTCTTTGATTTACTTTTAATTTTAATTAGAAATTCAATACACAGTAATCTGGTTGTACTTCCATAGTTAAGTTTACAGCTGTGTTTTCTGTATCCCAACTATATTCACCAAAGTTAGCGGATGTAATTAACGCACCTTTGATAATCCATTCTGAAACAATATCACCTACTGGTCCTAATACGTCAAATGTTAAATCTTTCTTATAGAAATCGCTATAACCATCACGACCTGTTACTGATTCGTGGTGTAAACGTACCCATTCCATTACTGCCTGAGCTCCAGAAGGAGTGATAGGATCAAATAATGTAAAGGTAATAGGACTCCATGTAGTTTTACCTTTCACAAAACGTTGTACGTTAATATGGTTTAAAGGTACAGTACCTTGGGTTAACGTGACTGCACTAACACCTTTAATCTCATACGCTGGTATACCGTCAATATACATAATGAATCGGTTGGCCTGTTTTGGTTCAAAGGCTGTGAAAAATATTTCGTTTGGATCTAATACTGCCATTTTATTTATTTATTTGTTTTGTTATAAATATTATTTTTTTAAAAAAATTAACCAGGGAAAGTTGCTCCAGTTGGTAAGATGTTGAAGTCCAAGTAAATGAATTCAGCAGTCTTAGTTGGTTGTAAGTAAATTTGTCCTACTAATTGGTTTCTATCAATTACATCAGGAGTATTGTTACTTGAATCCATCACTACTTTAAAAGCATACAAACCTTGTCTTTGTTGTACTGATTCTAAGTATGGATTAACTTGGTTCAAGAAACTTGTACGAGTTGCAATTGTATTTTGTTCGAATACTAAGTTATTTGCTACTTGAGAAATATAAGATTTAAGAGAAATTAACAAACGACGAACATTTACACGATCTAAAGCACTTGCTTTAGTTTGTAAAGTTTTTTGTCCGTAAACTACAACTCCTGTTCCAGGGAAAGTAGCGATTGGATTAACTTTATTTGTGTATAAAGTATCACGGTTTGATTGAGTTAATTTCTTTTCAGCTCTAACTACTGTACCTAATCCACCTCTGTTAATACCTGCTGGTGCAAACCAAGGTTCAGATACGTTATCGTTGTAAGCATAAACACCTGCTACTAATGTTGAAGCTGGTACCCATACTAAGTTAGCTGAGTCTGGATCGATTGTTTGAACCCATGGCCAGTAAGAAGCAGCGTATGAAGTATTCTTTGAATTTGCTGTACTAGTTACAGCATTAATACTTGAACTAAAAGGTACTAAATCTGAAATGTAAATATTGTCTCCTCTGTTTTGAGTATTATTAATAATAGTTGTTACTTGAGATGCACCTAAATTAGCTTCAGAAGCACATAAACCAGGGGTTAATAATATATTAAATTTATAATCATCTTGATTAGCTAATAAACTAATCATATTGTTATAAGCACTAGCAGATATTCCTTGAATATTAGTTACGCTTGAAGTAATGTTATTATAATAAGCAGCATTACCTCCTACAAATAAAGTTCCTGTAGCACCAATAAATGAACCACTTGCATTAGCAGGAAGTAAACCAGTGTATTGTACTTTTGGATTACCATTATTATCAAAATATAGTGGAGTAGGAGTATTAACTGTTTTTATATAAACATATTTAGAATTATTTGGGTAATCTCCATTTGTTATAATTTGTGAACCGCCATCACCATCTATAGAGAATGATTTATATTGGTTACCAATCACTCTAGCTACATAATTTGGAGCTGTTGGATCCATTGATAAGTTAGTCCAAGTTTCTAACACAACAGGATTATTAGTATTATCATCTCCTTGACGAATTAATAAAGCAAAAGTACCAGATCCTGAATCATTGTTGGTGATTTGCCATCTAATATTATTTGCTGAACCCGAGGCAGATAAGGAACCACTAGAGTCTAGTGTACCTGAACTGTTCATTATAATACCTTGAGATATAGTATTTAAAGTTAAGGCTTCGGAACCCGTAGTATTAAGAATTGATACTCCACCTCCATTAGCTCCTGTTACTGAACCTGTTGCTGTTGTTGCTGAAGTAAAACTACCAGTTACTACTCTAGCTACTAATAAACTTTCACCACCATTGTTAAAATAGTTAAAAGCAGCAATTGAGGTAAAATACGTGTAAACGTTACTACCACTTAAAAAAGTAGTACCAAATTTGTTTTGGTAGTCGCTATATGAAGTAACAATTGTTGGAACTTCTGCGGGACCATAAACGGTAGGACCAATAATAGCAGCTCCTACAGTAATAGGTTGTTGCGTAATAAAGGAGTTGTCGTTTTCTAAAGCGAGTACGCCAGGTGATATTAGTGTTGATGCCATGTTTCTAAAATTATTTTGATTTTATTCCGTAATAAATATTACAGAAAAAGTCAAAATTAATTAGAAGTGGTGAATTCTCCTTTGGCTATATCGATACTTCCCTCACCATATTTTTGTTGAAATTCTTGACCAACTTTAATTTCTTGAGATTTTAGTTGACTAAGTTGTTCAATAAGGGATTCTTTTTGTAATTCTAATTCTTGAATTCTAAATTCAATGTAACCAAAATCAATTGTTAGTTGATCTCTTTTAGATTGTAAACCTTGAACTTGAGTAAGTTCCTCTTGAGTTAAAACATGTGTTGTCATTTATTATTTTATTTGTGTAACTGTTGCTATAATTGATGGAACTCCTACATTACCATTTCCTCCTACTCCAGGTGTTGGAACTTCTGTTAAAGCTTGTACATCACCTCCTTGAGCCCACATTACTAATTCAATGTAATCTCCAGCATTTAAATTTACAACAAAATTCCAAGCAGCAACATGTTTATCATTAGTGTTTTGCATGTAAATACCTGTATTTGTGTATGTTTGGTTAGTACCATTTTTTCTTAACCATAAATAAGCATTTCCATTAGCTCCACTAGATAAAGCAACTTGTACTGAAAATTGAAAATTATAAGTACCAGTTTTACTAACAACCATTCTAGAAGTTGGAGTACCTAAAGTAACACCATCAGATATATCAATAGTACCTAATGTTAAAGATGCTGAAGTATTTTGAGAAACGGTTTGTGTGGTTCTATCGGAAAAAGCTCCTACAGATAAATTATTTGTACCATATAGAGTATATGATGCTGATGCTGCTTGAGAGGCACTTACGGCTTGAGAAGCTGTAGCTGTAAGTATTTGAGTTGTAGGATTATAAGTAGGTCCTTGAGCCGAATAATATAAAGCAGAAGTTGATCCTGTTGATGCTAAATAAGGTATTGTATAACCAACATTTGAAGCAATATTTTGAGGTTTTACTGTATCAGAAGTTACAGCATTAGAAAAATAACCACTACCTGTGGTTTGTCCCGCAAAAGCAAATGAACCTGAAAGGGTAATAGCATATCCTACGGCTCCAGTAAACGCATCTACAGATTGAGATACATCTGCTGCTTGAACTACATTTCCGTTTAGGATATTTGATTTTGATAAAGTTTGTAATGCCATGTTTATTAATAAATATTCAAAAGTTTATTAATTGACACGATTACTTGCTCAGGTTTTATAGTTTTTGTACATTCAAAATGTCTTGGTGTATTTTGATGTTCAGGACACCATTCCCAATCACCAGGATTTAACCAATGTCTATTAAAACATCCAGAACAAGCATTTGAATCAGGAGTAAATATACGTTCACAATCTTCAAATTCAGTATATGGTTCACTAAAGCCTGAAATTAATATTGTTTTTGTTCCCAAAGCCCAGGATAACCAACTCATTCCACTACCTACACCAATAAACATATCAGCGTGTTTAATATCATTCATTCTATCTTGTAATGGTAAATTACCTGTTTTATCAATAATACCTTCTAAAGTACCTCCTAATTTTGAATCATGCCACGGATCACCATGAGGTTCTTGAGTTAACATAACAACATGATAATTTTTACTAAGTAAATAGTCAATAATATCTTGCCATCCACCTGGGTAATTCCAATATTTAGCATGAGCGGAAGCATGAGGAGCAATCACAACATATTTTCCATTTATTTGTTTACCTTTATTTTCAAAATAAACTTTAGGTTTTACTTCATAATAATCTAATCCTAAAATATCCGTTGCTGTTTGTTGTAAAGGTATTGTTTTGAATTCTTGTGGGTTTTTGCTTTTTACTCTTTCTTCATTATCATAAAACCACCCAATACAGTACATAGCATATAAATTTTCTACAGGAGTACCAGGTTTAATAAATTCTATTTCTGGGTATTGAGATTCAAACCAATCGTTATGGAAAGTTGATACTACCATGTGGCAATTGTGTTTTTTTCTAAATTCTTCGATATGAGGAAACCATGCTAGAGTATCACCTAAAGCATTTGATTCTAAATGTACATAAACTTTTTTATTTTCAGCATTATATAAATGTTCAAATACTAACTTATTGTTACTGTAGACTTCAATTTTCCACTCAACAAAATAAGCAGTATTACACTTAGTCCACATATTATTACTAATATCAGCTTCATGGTAAATTTTACCTGTTTTATTATCTTTAAAAACAACATAATAATTAGCATCTTGTGGTCCTAATATTTCACAAGAAGCACAGTTTACAAAATGAACATTAAAAGAATTAGAAGGTTCTTTAAAAGGTAAATTTAATTTTACTGTGTTGTTGTATTCTTTAATTAGTATATCTTTCATATATTTGTACTAGTTCTTTTGTTCTATTTAACCAAGATAAGGATTGAGCATGGGATAAAGCATTTTGTCTGTAAGCATCATATTTGTTTAGAATATCTTCCATACCATTTACCATATCAGGTAAACTACGAGGAGCTCTCCACATTCCACCAAAAAATGTTTCTTCTTCTATCCAACCTAAAACAGGTAAACCACATGCTGCGGCCTCTAATATTGTTAAATTAGGGTGACCTGCTTCTAATTCACTTGGATGTAAAAATATAGTATGTGAAGTATAAAGTTGTCTTAATTGTTCATTAGGTAAATCATAAATTACATTTAATTTAGGATAACCTTTTACCCAAGGATTAGCATCTATCCAATTTTCATTATTTTGGGGACCAGCAATAGTGATAGATAAATTGTAGGCCATAGCTAATTTAATACCCAATTCAAATCCTTTTCTATCATGAGTACCATAACCACCTAATCCATTATTAGCTAACATTAACAAACTATGTTTTATTGGTGGATTTAAATTTGGAAAAAATGTATCAATATCTACACCATGAGAAAAATATTCTACTTTATCACATTCAAAATAATCAACTAAATAACGAGCAGGTACTAAAGAACACAATGATTTTTCCATTGCTTCTTTATTTTTCCTATACACCTCAGAATCTTTTCCATAATAAAAAGCATGGTGGTCATGGTGCTGAAAAATATATGGTATTCCTCTTTCTGCTAGTTCTAAAGCTAAATTAGCAACGTGTACCATTACAACATCATAGTCACCTTTATTTACTTCGTTTGCCCATTTAATATCTACTTGATGTCCTAATTTTTTTAAATTACAAGTAAAATCCCATACTATTTTTTCAATAGCACCCCATGAAGGTGGTGGAATAGGAATACCGCAACCTGGATTTATTTGGCAAATTTTCATTTTAATTCTATATAACCGTTATCTGATAGGTTGTTATAAAAATAATCAGGAGTTAATATAATTTCTTTTGTTTCTATTATATTTTCTTTTAACGTATCTTCTCTATCATAAAAATTTGCTACTATATTACATGGTTTATTTTCAAAATCCATAATTTTAAACCATTTATTATTACCATTAATATTGATAGTTTCTACTAGTATATCATCTACAAAAACATCCATTATTCTACTATCTGTAGAATTATTAACACTAAACCAAATAACAAACTTATTATAAGTCTTTTTTATTGGGAGTAGAGTAAAATATTCAACACGTGAAAAATCATAATGTATTAAATATTGATTTGCTAATTCTACAAAATCTTGATTTTTTTCATAATAAACTCTATCAGAAATGAATTTTAAATTATGATAAACCATATTTTCTAATCCATTAGTTTCAGAACCCCAACGGTACATAGCATCAGTATAGTCTTGTTCTTTTAACATTGGAGGAAAATCGTTTATATATGATTTTGGATTAACTCCCATAAACCAAGTAGTAATAGTTGGACCTTCTTGATCACCTTCTCTTAAATGAACATAATAATCTTTTTTATTTAATTTAGAAGATACATAATTTAAAAAATATTCATCATTAATCTCGTAATCATAATTTAAAAAGAAAGCTTTATTAAATCCTAAACCTTGAGCTAAACAAGCTCCATTATAATAATTTGTATAACAAGCAGGACCATGATAAATGTCATTTCCATGAGCTTTTAAGTTTATATAAGCATAAAAATCAGGATAATTGTAATAAGAATAGGAATAAAAAGTATGTTTAGTTAATAAATTATTATTATCAACAATTACATAATCTACTTTTTTTTCTAATTCTTTAGGAACTGGTATGTGTGATGTTAAAATAATTTTTCTTCCTGTTTTTTTAGCTGCTTTGATGTTTTGTAATGTTACATCAATAATTCTTTGTGTATTAGGATATGTAGAAATAATAATTACTTCTTTTTCTTTATTTATATATTCTTCTTTATTTAATAATTGTTGAATTATTTCACAATTTTGTTTAAAGTCATTAAATTCAAGATAATTAACTTTATCAAATTTATCAAAATAATTTAAATAAACTGGTAAATTATATATTAAAACAGGGATTTGATAAGAAATTGCTTCACGAATAACTAAAGGCATTGTTTCTTTATCATTATTTGAACCTTTAGATGTGAATAAAAATAAATCCATTGCTTGGTAAAATCTATCTACATCTGTTCTTTCATCCCACCATGTTAAATTTGAAGGTGTATCTTTTTCTAATGGTTCCCAATACCATCTAAAATTATCTGCTCTATTACCTAAACTATGAAATTCATATTCAGGTAATGATTTAGCATATTCAAAAAATTCTGCTTGGTTTTTACGTGATGTATATAATCCAACGTGTAAAATATGTTTTTTATTGGGATCTAAACCTAGTGCTTTTAATGCTTCTTCTCTATTAGGACGTTCAACATATTCAATTGGATACTCAACTAATACTTTAGGAATGTTTATATCTTTATACTGATTAATTTGCCAATCAGATACAAACATAAATTTATCTGGAAAGAATTGTTTATTTTCTGTATTGTAAGATGAATCATGTGATGTTTCTACAATAGCATAACTTCTATCCTGTTTGTATATTTGTTTAGCTATATCTGAATCCATAAAAAATTCAGGTATTTCTTCTAAATGAATAATATCGGGTTGGATATTGTTAATAATTTCAATTAATTGTTGTTTATTATCGTCTAGTGTATAAAATCTTTCAGGAGCAACGAGTTGGGTTATTTTATTTTTAGTTACAACTAAACGACCACCTGTATGATCTACCCATTCAATAAGATAAATAATAAATTCATCTTTTAATAATTCTATTTTTTTACAAAGGTATTGAGGAAGTCCACCTGTTGACAGATGCGGGGCAACATATAACAATTTTTTCATAACGATGTTGACAATAAATATAATAAAAAGTACTTAAAGTACCAAGTTATTATAAAGAACCTGTTGGGTATCCTGTAATTGTTAGTCCTTTATCAGCCGCTATAGATTGAATGATTACTTTATCATCTGTTCCCCATGTTGCTAAAACTTCAGGGGGTACTTCATAATCCTCACTAAATAAAAGAGAACCACTTACTCCTAAAAGATTATATCTAGCAGTACAATATGTTGATTGTAAATCATATCTTAAAATATAAGCATTTAAATAAACTGCTTGTTTATTTATTACTGGTACTGGTGAAATTGATGCTACTAATGCCATATGTTATAAATATATTAAAAAATTAAGTTACATATACATCATAAACAATTCCTGAGCCGTTTGTATATCCTTGAGAAGCACCTCCTGAAGTCCATGTAAAACTACCTCCACCTCCACCAGCATTATATACAGTAGTACCATTAACTGAAAAAGCAATATTTGCAATACCATTACCTGGGTTTGTATTAATTTGGATAGACCAATAAACATTGGATACTAAAGGAAAACTATTAGCAGAAAAACCAGGCATTTGAGTTGCTCCTGCTGAAGTTCCTCCAGGAGCATTAACATTAAAACTATTATGAACTCTATAAACACCATTATAATCATAACAATCTATTTGAACATTTATGTCATTATTTTGTCCTGGTGGGGGGAAAAATGTATTGTTTTTTGTATTATTATAAGAATATTTTATATCATAAGTAGTTCCATCAAAATAGTAATATTTGTTAGTATAATTACCTAAATTTATAAAATCTACGCCACGTACAAGAGGAGCACCTGTATTGTATATAGCGTTTCCACCTGCAGGTACTCCTCCTCCACTACCATCTCCCCCAAATCCATTAGAAGTATAAGTATTAGATCCTAAAGGACCTTGAGCCCAAGATTCATAAGCAATCCTTCCAAAACTTTCCGCCGCTGAAAATCCTGGTGTTGATTCTTGAAATAAATCATCTATACTTATTGGTCCTCCTGGAGTTGGCATATTATTTATCTTTAAGTTGTTGTTCTAAACTTTCTACTTTAGCTGTTAATTCTTTAATAGCTTCAATCAATAGAGCGTTTAAGTTACCATATGCTACTGCTAATGTTCCATCATCTACTCTTGTTGTAACTACTTCAGGTAATACTTTTTGTACTTCTTGAGCAATTACACCGGCGTATCTTTGTGTATCTTCTCTATCTGTTCTTATAAACGTTACACCTCTAATTTCTTTAATTTTTTCTATAGCGTTTTCAATTACTTGAACATCTCCTTTTACTTTAGCATCTGAAAATGCTACAATATCGTTTGAAGCATATATTGATATTCCACTAACGTTTCCGTTTACATCTAATGGATAACTAGGAGCTGTAGTTTGAATACCTACATAACCTGCTGTAGTTATTGCCATTACTGTACCAAAACTAGCGTTATAGAAGAAGAAATCAGATGCTAAAGCACCTACTGCACTACCTCCTACACCTACGTTCCATGTGTTAGTTACACCTTGAGCATTATAAATAATTTGAGCGTATCCTGAAGTAGAATCGTTTTCTAATGTTAATGGACTTTCAGTAGAAGAGTTATTTAAAATGTGTACTTTAGAATTTGGAGATGTTGTTCCAATACCAAATCTACTATTTGTAATATCAGCGTATAAGAACGATACACTTTGTACTGTTGAAGCACCTACTGATCTTACTAAATAATCGGGTTGGTTTACAAATGTACCACCACTAATACCTGCTGTACCGCTAAATGATATACCACTTGTTCCAGCAGCACCACTTGTACCATTAGTACCGTTAATACCACTTGTACCATTAGCACCATTTATACCATTAGTACCAGAAGCACCTGTTGTACCATTTGTTGCATTAATTCCTGAAGTACCTGCTATACCATTTCTTCCTGAAGTTCCATCAGCACCATTTGTACCTGAAGTAGCATTACTTATTCCAGAAGTTCCTGATGTGCCATTTCTTCCTGAAGTACCATCTGCTCCGTTTGTTCCTGAAGTAGCATTACTTATTCCAGAAGTTCCTGATGTGCCATTTCTTCCTGAAGTACCATTAGCGCCGTTAGTACCACTAGTACCACCTCCTATTGAAATACCGCTTGTACCTGAAGTACCGTTTATACCACTTGTTCCACTAGCGCCATTTACACCTGAAGTACCACCTCCTATTGAAATACCGCTTGTACCTGAAGTACCGTTTATACCTGAAGTACCACTAGCACCTGTTGTACCTGAAGTTGTAAGACTATTTCCAGATGTACCTGATGTACCACTTATACCTGATGTTTGGTTTGCACCTGAAGTACCAGCTGTTACGTTTGAGTTACCACTTGTACCACTAGTACCGCTTATACCTGATGTTTGGTTTGCACCTGAAGTACCAGCTGTTACGTTTGAGTTACCACTTGTACCACTAGTACCGCTTATACCTGATGTTTGTGATGTGCCTGAAGTACCTGCTGTAACATTACTATTTCCAGAAGTACCACTTGTACCGCTTATACCTGATGTTTGTGATGTGCCTGAAGTACCTGCAGTTACGTTTGAGTTACCACTTGTACCTGAAGTACCAGTTGTGCCTGATGTATTTGAAATACCACTAGTTCCAGCATTTCCACTATTACCTGAAGTACCATTTGTACCTGTAGTTCCTGAAGTATTGCTTATTCCAGAAATACCAGCAGCACCACTTAAACCTGAAGTACCTGATGTTCCACTAGTTCCTGATGAACCACTAGTTCCTGAAGTATTAGAAGCACCTGATTGACCGGCTGTACCTGAAACTCCTGTAGTACCACTTGAACCTGAAGTTCCTGAAGTGTTTGAAGCACCTGATTGACCAGCAGTACCTGAAGCACCTGTTGTACCTGAAGTACCATTTGTACCTGATGTGTTTGAAACACCACTAACTCCTGCTGTTCCATTAGCTCCTGTTGTACCAGAAGTACCTTGTGAACCGCTTGTACCACTTGTACTAGAAGCACCTGATTGGCCTGCTGTACCTGAAGCTCCTGTAGTACCTGAAGAACCTGAAGTTCCTGAAGTATTAGAAGCTCCACTGTTACCACCAGTTCCATTAGCACCTGTTGTTCCTGAAGTACCATTAGTACCTGAGGTGTTAGATAATCCTGATTGACCTGCTGTACCTGAAGCGCCTGTTGTACCAGAAGTTCCTGTTGTGCCTGAAGAACCTGAAGTTCCAGAGGTGTTAGAAACACCACTAACTCCTGCTGTTCCATTAGCCCCTGTTGTACCTGAAGAACCTGAAGTTCCTGAAGTGTTTGAAGATCCACTATTACCACCTGTTCCATTGGCACCTGTTGTACCAGAAGTACCATTTGTACCAGATGTATTAGAAATTCCACTAACTCCTGCTGTACCTGAAGCACCTGTTGTACCTGAAGTACCTTGTGAACCACTTGTTCCTGAAGTAGAACTTAATCCACTAGTACCTGCAGTACCTGATCTTCCCGCAGTACCATCTGTACCACTTGAACCAGAAGTACCAGAAGTACCACTTGTATCATTATTTCCTGAAGTACCAGCTATACCTCTTGTTCCTGAAGTACCAGTAGTACCACTAGAACCTGATGTTCCTGATGTGTTTGAAGCTCCTGATTGACCTGCTGTTCCAGTAGCTCCTGTAGTACCGGAAGAACCTGAAGTTCCTGAAGTATTAGAAGCACCTGATTGACCTGCAGTACCATTAGCACCTGTTGTACCTGAAGTACCATTTGTACCTGATGTATTAGATATACCTGATTGTCCTGCAGTTCCAGCGGCTCCTGTTGTTCCAGAAGTACCTTGTGAACCACTTGTTCCCGAAGTATTAGATAAACCACTTGTACCTGCTGTACCAGATCTACCTGCTGTACCATCAGTACCACTTGTTCCTGAAGATCCTGAGGTACCTGATGTATTTGAATCACCGCTAGTTCCAGCTATACCTCTTGTACCTGAAGTACCAGTTGTACCACTTGAACCTGAGGTTCCTGAGGTATTTGATGAGTTTGACTGTCCTGCAGTTCCTGAAGTACCTGTAGTACCTGAAGAACCACTTGTTCCACTTGTATTAGAAGCTCCTGAAGTTCCAGCGGCTCCTGTTGTTCCAGAAGTACCTGATGAACCTGAAGTTCCTGATGAACCACTAGCTGCAGAAGCACCTGAAACGCCTCCAATACCTGCTGAACCTCCTGAACCACTTGTTCCACTTGTTCCGCTTGTATTTGAGATTCCTGAAGTACCAGCTGCACCTGCAGTACCTGCTGTTCCTGTAGTTCCTGATGAACCACTTGTACCAGAAGTGTTTGAATTATTTGATTGTCCTGCAGTTCCTGAAGTACCAGTTGTACCTGATGAACCTGAAGTTCCAGAAGTATTTGAAATTCCTGATGTACCAGCAATACCTGTTGTTCCTGAAGTACCAGTTGTACCACTTGAACCTGAGGTTCCTGAGGTATTAGATAATCCTGAAGTACCAGCTGTACCATTTCTACCTGAAGTACCGTCTGTTCCGTTTGAACCTGAAGTTCCACTTAAACCTGAAGTTCCAAATGTTCCATTTTTTCCAGAAGTACCATCTGTTCCATTAGAACCTGAAGTACCACTTATACCTGAAGTTCCTGCTGTACCTGATCTACCTGAAGTACCTGCGGTACCAGCTGAACCTGAAGTATCATTTATTCCTGAAGTACCTGCTGTACCTTTAGTTCCTGAAGAACCACTTGTACCAGAAGTACCACTTACATCACTTATACCAGAAGTACCTGCTGTACCTTTAGTTCCTGAAGAACCAGAAGTACCACTTGTTCCTGAAGTATCGCTATTACCTGAAGTACCTGCTAAACCTTTAGTACCACTTGTTCCTGAAGAACCACTAGTACCACTAGTTCCTGATGTATCACTGTTACCTGATGTACCAGCGTTACCACGAGTTCCTGAACTACCTGATGTACCACTTGTACCACTTGTATTTGAAGCACCGCTTGTTCCAGCAGCACCTGTTGTACCTGAAGTACCTTGTGAACCGCTTGTACCTGAAGTACTGCTTAATCCGCTTGTTCCTGCTGTAGAAGAAGCACCACTTGTACCTGCTGTACCAGTTGAACCTGATGTATTAGATAAACCAGAAGTTCCAGCAGTACCATTTATACCTGAAGTTCCTGAAGAACCACTTGTGCCTGAAGTATTGCTTAATCCTGATGTACCGGCAACTCCATTAGTTCCTGAAGTACCTGTTGTACCTGAAGAACCACTTGTACCTGAAGTATTGCTTAATCCGCTTGTACCTGCTACTCCATTAGTTCCTGAAGTACCAGTAGTACCACTTGAACCAGATGTTCCTGAAGTATTTGAATTACCAGAAGTACCAGCAGTTCCGCTTCTACCTGCAGTTCCATCTGTACCTGATGAACCACTAGTTCCTGAAGTACCTGATGTAAATGAGTCACCTGATGTGCCTGCTAATCCTCTTGTTCCTGAAGAACCAGATGAACCTGAAGTGCCTGAAGTATTTGATAAACCACTTGTACCAGCAACTCCATTAGTTCCTGAAGTACCTGTTGTACCACTTGAACCTGAAGTACCAGATGTGTTTGATAAACCGCTTGTACCTGCTGTACTTGAAGCTCCGCTTGTACCTGCTGTACCAGTTGAACCTGAAGTTCCTGAAGAACCCGAAGTACCAGATGTATTTGAAATACCTGATGTACCTGCGGCTCCTGTAGTACCAGCAGTACCTGTAGTACCACTCGAACCTGAAGAACCAGATGTTCCTGAAGTGTTGCTTAATCCGCTTGTACCTGCTACTCCATTAGTACCAGAAGTACCTGTTGTACCTGAACTACCTGAAGTGCCAGATGTATTTGATAAACCACTAGTTCCAGCAACACCTGTTGTACCTGAAGTACCATTAGTTCCTGATGAACCTGATGAACCGCTAGTTCCAGAAGTATTTGAAATTCCAGAAGTACCAGCTGTACCATTTCTTCCTGAAGTACCATCTGTTCCTGAAGAACCAGATGTATTTGATAAACCAGAAGTACCTGATGTACTACTTCTTCCTGAAGTACCATCTGTACCACTAGAACCTGATGTACCACTAGTACCTGATGTAAATGAATCACCTGAAGTACCTGCTAAACCACGAGTACCACTTGAACCTGTAGTACCACTTGTACCTGAAGTATTTGATGCACCTGAAGTACCAGCAACTCCTGTTGTACCAGATGAACCTGAAGTACCACTTGTACCACTTGTATTACTTACTCCTGATGTACCTGCAGTGTTTGAAAATCCTGAAGTACCTGCGGTACCAGTAGAACCTGATGTACCTGCTGAACCACTTGTTCCTGAAGTATTACTTAAACCGCTTGTTCCTGCAGTATTTGATGCACCTGAAGTACCTGCAGTACCTGTAGTTCCTGAAGAACCAGATGAACCTGAAGTACCTGATGTATTTGATACTCCTGAAGTACCAGCAGTACCATTTATGCCTGAAGTACCATGAGTACCACTAGAACCTGAAGTACCAGAAGTACCACTTGTATTACTATCTCCTGATGTACCTGCTAATCCACGAGTTCCTGAAGAACCAGTTGTACCTGAAGTTCCAGATGTGTTACTTGAACCTGAAGTACCAGCAGCTCCTGTAGTACCAGCAGTACCTGCAGAACCACTTGTGCCTGAAGTTGCACTAATACCTGAAGTACCAGCAACTCCATTTATTCCTGAAGTACCATTAGTTCCTGAAGAGCCACTTGTACCTGCTGTACCACTTGTGTTACTTAAACCTGAAGTACCAGCGGTTGAACTTGCACCGCTTGTACCTGCTGTACCTGTTGAACCTGAAGTTCCTGATGAACCTGAAGTTCCAGATGTGTTTGATATACCTGAAGTACCTGCGGTAGCATTTACACCACTTGTACCTGATGTACCAGTAGTACCAGATGAACCTGAAGAACCACTTGTACCACTAGTATTACTTATACCACTTGTTCCAGCTGTACTTGAAGCACCTGATGTACCGTGAGTACCACTTGAACCTGATGAACCTGAAGTTCCTGAAGTATTTGAGTCGCCACTAGTTCCAGCTAAACCACGAGTTCCTGAAGTACCTGTAGTACCACTAGAACCTGATGTACCTGATGTGTTTGATATTCCTGAAGTTCCAGCAGCACCTGTTGTACCAAAAGTACCTGCTGAACCTGAAGTTCCTGATGTATTACTTAAACCACTTGTACCAGCTGTTGAACTAGCACCTGAGGTTCCTGAAGTACCAGTTGTACCTGACGAACCTGAGCTACCTGAGGTACCAGAAGTATTTGAAGATCCTGAAGTACCAGCAGCACCTGTTGTACCAGATGAACCTGAAGTACCACTTGTACCAGAAACATTACTAACACCTGAAGTACCAGCAGCACCTGTTGTACCAGAAGTACCTGCTGAGCCACTTGTTCCAGATGTATTACTTAAACCACTTGTACCAGCAGTTGAATTAGCACCTGAAGTACCTGCAGTTCCTGTAGTTCCTGAAGAACCACTTGAACCACTTGTACCTGATGTATTTGAAACACCTGATGTACCAGCATTACCATTTGTACCAGAAGTACCTGTAGTTCCTGATGAACCCGATGTACCTGATGTGTTAGATACGCCACTAGTACCGCCTATACCATTAGTTCCTGATAAACCTGATGTTCCTGATGAACCACTAGTTCCGCTTGTACTAGACACACCACTTGTACCTGCAGTACCGCTTCTTCCAGCAGTACCATCTGTACCACTTGAACCAGAAGTACCAGAAGTACCACTTGTATCATTATTTCCTGAAGTACCAGCTATACCTTTAGTTCCAGAAGAACCACTTGTACCACTAGTACCACTTGTATCACTATTACCACTTGTACCAGCATTTCCTCTTGTTCCTGAAGAACCAGATGAACCTGATGTACCAGACGTAGCACTAATACCTGAAGTACCTGCTACACCATTTATACCTGCAGTACCATTTGAACCTGAAGTACCTGAAGTTGAGCTAATACCTGAAGTACCAGCAACTCCGTTTATTCCTGAAGTTCCGTTTGAACCTGAAGTACCAGAAGTAGCACTTATACCACTTGTACCTGCTAAACCATTTATACCTGCAGTACCGTTTGAACCTGAAGTACCGGAGGTTGCACTAATACCTGAAGTACCAGCTATTCCATTAACACCATTAGTACCATTAGAACCTGAAGTACCAGAAGTAGCACTTATACCACTTGTACCTGCAACTCCATTAATACCATTAGTTCCGTTTGTACCTGATGTACCACTTGAACCACTAGTTCCACTAGTAGCACTTATTCCACTAGTACCAGCAGTACCATTAATTCCTGAAGTACCACTTATACCATTTGTACCTGAAGTACCTGTAGTTCCTGAAGAACCTGAAGTACCAGATGTATTTGAATTTCCAGAAGTACCTGCTGTACCAGATCTACCTGCAGTGCCATCAGTACCACTTGAACCTGAAGTTCCTGAAGTACCACTTGTATCACTATTGCCACTTGTACCCGCGTTTCCTCTTGTTCCTGAAGAACCAGATGAACCTGAAGTGCCTGATGTATTTGAAGAACCACTTGTTCCAGCGGCTCCTGTAGTACCTGCTGTACCTGTAGTTCCTGCTGAACCACTAGTACCAGAAGTACCTGAAGTATTACTAATTCCAGAAGTACCAGCGTTACCATTAGTTCCTGAAGTACCAGTTGTACCTGATGAACCTGAAGTACCGCTTGTACCTGATGTATTTGAATTTCCTGATGTACCAGCAACTCCTGTTGTACCAGCAGTTCCATTTGAACCACTTGTACCTGAAGTATTACTAATTCCTGATGTACCTGCTGTACCTGTAGCACCTGAAGATCCATTTGATCCACTAGTACCACTAGTAGAACTTATTCCACTAGTACCTGCAGTGCCTGATCTACCTGAGGTACCATCTGTACCACTAGAACCTGAAGTACCACTAGTACCTGATGTAAATGAATCACCAGATGTACCTGCATTACCACGAGTTCCAGAAGAACCAGTTGTACCACTTGTACCTGAAGTATTTGAAGATCCTGAAGTACCAGCAGCACCTGTTGTACCAGAAGTACCTTGAGAACCGCTTGTACCTGATGTATTACTTGATCCTGAAGTACCAGCAGCACCTGATGTTCCTGAAGAACCTGTTGAACCTGAAGTACCTGATGTATTTGAAATGCCTGAAGTACCTGCTATACCATTCGTACCTGAAGTACCTGTAGTTCCTGAAGATCCACTTGTGCCTGCTGTACCTGAAGTATTTGAAATTCCTGAAGTACCAGCTATACCATTAATACCACTAGTTCCATTTGAACCACTAGTACCACTTGTATTGCTAATACCACTTGTTCCTGCTACTCCTGAAGTACCTGAATTACCATTTGTTCCTGAAGAACCTGAAGTATTTGATAAACCTGAAGTACCGGCGGCTCCTGTTGTACCTGAAGTACCTGTTGTACCACTTGAACCTGAAGTGCCTGAAGTATTTGAAGCTCCTGAAGTACCAGCAGCACCTGTTGTACCTGAAGTACCAGTTGAACCACTTGTACCACTTGTACTTGACAAACCAGAAGTACCAGCCGTTCCACTTCTACCTGAAGTACCATCTGTACCTGAAGTTCCTGATGAACCTGAAGTACCAGATGTAAAGGAATCACCTGAAGTACCAGCAATTCCTTTTGTACCACTTGAACCTGAAGATCCAGAAGTACCAGAAGTAGCAGAAATACCTGCAGTACCTGTTAAACCACTAGTTCCAGCACTACCTGAAGTACCTGAGGTGTTAGAAATACCACTTGTACCTGCTGTATTTGAAGTTCCACTTGTACCTGCAGTACCTGTTGTACCTGCTGAACCACTTGTTCCTGAAGTATTTGATACTCCTGAAGTACCATTTGTTCCATTTATTCCTGATGTACCATTTGTTCCGCTTGAACCAGAAGCGCCTGAAACACCATTAAATCCACTTAATCCTGAAGTACCACTTGTACCTGTTGTACCTGAAATACCACTTGTACCAGAAGTGTTTGAAATACCACTTGTACCAGCACTACCATTTGTACCGAAAGAACCAGACGTACCTGATGTACCTGAAGTATTTGAAGCTCCTGAAGTACCAGCAGCACCTGTTGTACCTGAAGAACCATTTGAACCACTTGTACCACTTGTACTGCTTATACCTGAAGTACCTGCTGTACTTGATCTACCTGCAGTACCATCTGTACCAGCAGTACCTGATGAACCGCTTGTACCTGATGTAAATGAGTCGCCTGAGGTACCTGCTATACCTTTAGTTCCTGAAGTACCACTTGTACCCGAAGAACCAGACGTACCTGATGTATCACTATTACCGGAAGTACCTGCTATACCACGAGTACCATTAGAACCTGAAGTACCAGAAGAACCTGAGGTACCGCTTGTATTTGAAATACCTGAAGTACCTGCTACTCCATTTATTCCTGAAGTACCAGCAGTACCTGTAGTTCCTGAAGAACCTGATGTACCAGCGGTACCTGATGTATTACTTAAACCTGATGTACCAGCATTACCTGTTGTACCTGAAGTACCTGTTGTACCTGCTGAACCGGAAGTACCAGATGTACCAGAAGTATTTGATAAACCTGAAGTACCTGCGGCACCTGTAGTACCTGAAGAGCCATTTGAACCACTTGTACCTGAAGTGTTTGATATACCACTTGTACCTGCAGTACCTGTTGCACCAGAAGAACCATTTGAACCACTAGTTCCACTAGTAGCACTTAATCCTGAGGTACCTGCTGTACCAGATCTACCTGCAGTACCGTCTGTACCACTTGTTCCTGATGAACCTGAAGTACCACTTGTATTACTATCACCTGATGTACCTGCTAATCCACGAGTTCCTGAAGAACCAGTAGTTCCAGAAGTACCTGAAGTATTTGAAGCACCTGAAGTACCTGCTGCTCCTGTTGTACCTGAAGATCCATTTGAACCACTAGTACCAGAAGTATTTGATATGCCACTTGTACCTGCTGTTGAGCTAGCACCTGATGTACCTGCAGTACCTGTAGTTCCTGAAGAACCATTTGTACCACTTGTACCTGAAGTAGATGAAATACCACTTGTACCTGCTGTGCCTGATCTACCAGAAGAACCATCTGTACCTGAGGTACCAGATGTGTTACTTAATCCAGAGGTACCTGCTGTACTACTTCTACCAGCAGTACCGTCCGTACCAGAAGTACCACTTGAACCACTTGTACCTGAAGTATTAGAATCACCACTAGTTCCAGCTAAACCACGAGTACCGCTTGAACCTGAAGTTCCACTTGAACCTGAAGTATTAGATAAGCCACTAGTACCTGCTACTCCATTTGAACCAGAAGTACCTGTTGAACCCGAAGTACCACTTGTTGCTGAAATACCTGAAGTACCAGCTGCTCCTGTTGTACCTGAACTACCATTTATACCAGAAGTACCTGATGTATTATTAGCACCGCTTGTTCCAGCAGCACCTGTTGTACCAGAAGTACCTGTAGTTCCGCTTGAACCTGAAGTACCACTTGTATTGCTTAATCCTGAAGTACCAGCTGTTGAGCTAGCACCTGATGTTCCAGCAGTACCTGTAGTTCCTGATGAACCACTTGTACCACTCGTATTTGATAAACCACTAGTTCCTGCTGTACCTGTATTTCCAGATGTACCTGCTGAACCACTTGTTCCAGAAGTGTTACTTAAACCACTTGTACCAGCAGTAGAATTTATACCACTTGTACCAGCAGAACCTGAAGTACCACTTGTATTAGATATTCCTGAGGTACCTGCTAATCCATTAACACCACTAGTACCTGATGTACCAGTTGTACCACTTGAACCAGATGTACCAGAAGTATTACTTGCACCAGATGTTCCTGCTACACCTGTAGAACCTGAACTACCTGATGTTCCAGAAGTACCAGATGTACTTGATATGCCTGAAGTACCTGCTGTTGAACTAGCACCTGAACTACCAGCAGTACCTGTTGTACCACTTGTATTTGAAATACCAGATGTACCAGAAGTTGAATTAGCACCACTAGTACCGGAAGTACCAGAAGTTGAAGAAATACCTGAAGTACCTGAGATACCACTTGTACCTGAAGATCCAGTAGTACCACTTGTATTTGATACTCCTGAAGTTCCTGCTACTCCATTAATACCAGAAGATCCATTAGATCCTGATGTACCTGAAGTGTTAGAAATACCTGATGTACCTGCATTTCCATTTATACCTGATGAACCATTAGATCCTGATGTACCTGAGGTTCCTGAAGTACCATTTGTAGCACTAATACCAGAAGTACCATTAGTACCATTTGTACCTGATACACCACTAGTTCCGCTTGAACCGGATGTACCTGAAGATCCTGATGTACCTGAAGTGTTAGAAATACCTGATGTACCTGCTACTCCATTTATTCCTGAAGAACCTGATGTACCGTTTGTTCCTGAAGTAGAAGAAATACCACTAGTTCCTGCTATACCAGATGTACCTGAACTTCCATTAGTACCAGATGTACCACTAGTTCCAGAAATACCTGCTGTACCATTTGTACCTGCTACACCACTTGTACCAGAAGTAGAATTTACATATCCAAAAAGACCTGAAACAGGGTTATATGTAACAACATAAGGACCAGATTGAACTGGTAGAGTTTGTATTATAAGAGGTTGAGAAGACCCAGAAATAACTAAAGATCCAGTGATAACGGCTGAACCTGAAAATGGGAATCCTACTCCTCCTGAACCAGAAATATAAACAGTTACACCAGTGTTGCTTCCACTAACACCAAATCCTGTTATTACTTCTGAACCACTAAAATTTATAAAGGGAACACTAGCACTAACTAATATTCCATTTTGATATATATCAATAGTCCCACCCCCACCATTTCCTCCATTAGGATTATATACACCAACCGGTACCTGATCTAAAAATCTTACTTGCGCCATTAAACTAGTTTGTTATCTAATATAAATATCAAATTATCCAATAGCAGTTGATCTATTTTGAGTTTCTTTTTGAGAAGCTGTTTCTGTTATAATTCTATCTCCTGTTACGTTGCCTTCGAAGAATGCTGGGTTGGTAGTTGCTTCCATTGAGAATATAATTTTTGTTTTATTTGAAAATTTCTTAATTGCTGTTATGTCTTTTTGTAATATATCTGGTATGATATATCCATTAATTTTTATATCAAATGTACTTCTTACTATGCGTTCATCGTTATTAACTAATTCAGTTTGGAAACCAAATGAATCGATAGCTGCTTTAAATTGATAACGTTGAGGATTACCCCAGTAAGCGTCTGAGGCATATTCCATTGATTCTACTATTTTATTTAATTGTTCTACATAATAAGTAAAAGCAACACATGTATAGGTAACTGTTAAATAATCAGGCATTATTACAGCATAATATTCTTTTTGTGGAATTCTGTTATTTAATACTTTAAAATTATCATAAGAATTTCGTTGAGTATATCGCTTAGTAAACACACCAAAATTTTGTGGGTTGTTAGCATCTAATTTGTTAGCTATTTGTCTATTTTTGTCTATACTGTTACGTTTAAACATAATCAACGGAGCCTGTATTTTACCAAGTTGATCCCTATAATACCCATCCTTTTGAAATGATTTCCACTTTTCAGGTGAACCATAAATAATGGGAACAGGTAATCTTGAACCATTTTGAAATACTGAGGGTTGAATTACGTTTTGAAAATAATAAAAAATTGCCTCATCTATATCTTGAAGACCAACACTAAAAGGTTTTACTGTATCTCCTTTAAATGATGTTTGTAAAGCTCTATTTTCGGTTGGTGATGGATTAAATGAATTAGGATCCCCATATTGAGAATATGTAGGAACATTTTGTTCTATTCCTAATTGTTTTTGTGTTTTTGGTATAGGTTTTCTTACGTTTGCCATTACATTCTTGAATTAATAATATTTAATCTGTCTGAAGGAACATAATGACAGTCACATCTTACTTCTACATTATAACCAAACTGATCTAATCCTGGATTGATAGGGTTTGGAGTACCATTTCCATTATTATAAGGATAATCAGGATCTTTACCTGTAAAGAATTGAGTTGCGTTTGTATTATCTACTTCCCAATATCCGTTTTGGTATTGTATAATATCACCTACTTCAGGGTGTATATTTGCCCCATAAGTTCCAGGTAATGGATTTAAATTTGAACCAAAACTCATACTTGCGTTAAAATCTAAAGTTGGACTTAATAAATCATCTCTTAAAAATCTAAAAGTAAGTGTCCAAGTAAAATCTACACCTAAATCACTTGTTGGTGATTCTT
>Ga0214919_10002974_pt1 | contig 26158 bp, 25 predicted proteins | sample LL1503_MetaG_FD_177994 | JGI IMG/M metagenome (GOLD analysis project Ga0214919, IMG submission 177994) | Freshwater microbial communities from Lake Lanier, Atlanta, Georgia, United States - LL-1503 | ecosystem: Environmental > Aquatic > Freshwater > Lake | place: USA: Georgia | collected...
TATTTAAATAACAACTACACGTACAAATCAGACAAACTTCAACAGCTGCATGGAGTAACACTAAAAAACCTGTCAAGCTATTTTTTAACTTTTTTTAATATATTTTACTGGGTGAGTGAGCAGTTACCCTGAAACAAGTGTATTAGTACATGTGTTAGTAGTAATTGTGGTTCCAGCTGGCGCAGTAGTCGCACCTAAGATTGCATCTTCATTACCCGAGTTAATAACATCAAATGACCCACTAGTGGTAGTTGAGACATCAATTAGCGGCATTATTCCGGTAGTTAAGATCGCACCATCGCTAAATGGAGCGGCGCTTACACCAACAGTAGAGAGGTAACTTGCCCCACTTTGACTATCGCTGGATTGAGCATTTAAATTGCCATTAATAACACTATTTAAGCTTTTTGCAGCAGTAGTTGATTTGCTGTTAGATTTAACGGACTGACTACTATTTACCGGAGAACTTAACTCTACCGCCTGAACAAAGTGTGATTGCAATTGACGACCATTAATATCGCCTTGGGAAATTTTTAATGCTGGATTATCAAGAGCAAGTTTATTAACATTATAAACGTGTCCATCACCACTACCATATACATAAACAGTACCGTAGGCTTGAGTTGCGTTAGCGGCGGCAGTCATTGACACACCTGAATGGATAACTGCACCATTTTGACCTTTATCGGCTACACGCGAGTAATTCAAAACTCCGCTTGTCGTATAGGTTTTATTTTTAGAATCCGCAAAAGTAGCTTGAATAACTGCAGAGCCCTGAGCGTGCTTGCTATCGACAGTTGGCGTTATAAAGCCAATTGGACATGATTGACCTGCAGGGATTGAAGTACACTGGCTTGCATCAATAGTAAGTTGTGCTGAATCAGCAAGACCTGCGCTTTGTAAACGTTGCGAGTTTGTAACTTGTGAGTTTGCGCTAACATTTGATTTTACTGAGAAATTAATTCCACTAATAGTTATTTTACCACTATTATGAACATAAATCACACTTTTAGTTGAGCTACCATTAAATACAGGAATTGTACCAGCTTTATCAATGGTAATATCATTAGCCGTAATTTGACTAGCACCGCCATTATTACTGCTACCTGAAGAAGACGCTCCACCACAACTAGCCAATAAAAAGCCACCTGCAGCTAAAGCCATCACGATTTTCTTTTGTGAATTAATATGCATTATTTACACCTATAGACATAAGTTAGTTTTGAGGTATCTTCTAGTGTGAGTGCTTAAAAATACTTACGCTAGAAATAGTTTAAATAAACTAATGCCGTTAGTTTAATGAATAATGCAAAATTTTAATAGTGTCATTTTTGACACTTATTACATGCTCCCAAATTACGCCAGCTTTAATTAAGCAGATTTTGTGCCTCACCGTATATAAAACTCGCAATATTGCTCTCGGTAATGTCCAAACAACGTTGCCTTGATTCAAGTGGTCCCCAAGCAATATGTGGTGTCACAATTACGTTTGGCATAGTTAATAGTGGGTGATCTTTAGCTGGTGGTTCATTAGTTAAAACATCCAATGCTGCCCCAGCAATAATTTTGCGTTGTAACGCATCAACTAAAGCACTTTCATCAATTAGTCCACCACGGGCAGTATTGATAATAAATGCAGATGATTTCATCTTGGCTAAAAATTCACGATTAATAAGTCTGCTATTTTCATGACTTAAAGCACAATGAAGTGATACATAGTCAGATCGTGCAGCTAGCTCCGCTAAGTTTACTTCTTCAACATCATCAAGATCTTTTGCAGTTCGAGTATAAGCGATCACTTGCATACCAAAAGCAAGCGCTAACTCCGCCACGCGACTACCAATTGCTCCTAAACCAACGATTCCCAAAGTTTTACCAGCTAGCTCAGACATCGGGATTGATAAACTCTCTTCTTTACTCCACCCAACATCGCGTAATAATGAAACTTGAGTGGTTAGCTGAGTGGCACAATTTAAAATCAATGCCAAAGTCATTTGCGCAACCGCATTTGTACCATAACCCGGTGCATTAACTACCCGGATATTACGTGCTGCAGCAGCATTAATATCAATATTGTCATAACCAGTTGCCGATACTGCAATCAATCGAACTGAATCAGGTAGTTGTTGAATAAGTTTGGCATCTAAGACTGCTTTATTAGCCACTATAACCGAAGCATCAGCTACCGCAGCCAAAATCTCATTTGCTTGCATAAGATCACCATGGATAATCGTTGGCGCCAATTTACTAAAAGCACTAAAATCTAACCCACTGCCACGAGTATCATTATCTAAAATTACTATTTGCATAACATCACTCCTAATATTTTTATATACTATAACCACTAATATGTATATCCTGCTCTGCCAAAGTTTCCAAGCGACATGGATAAGTAAAATCTGCTTGTTCACGATAGAGTTTTAGCCAATAAATCGCATTATGAATATTTTCAGAAAGCACGCTGACTTGCAACTCTTGCCGGGTATAAATTGCCCGATATTCATTATCCGGACGACCGTAGCTCATGATTGATTCTTTATAATCCGCGACTACAATCAGGCGGTATGCGCTACTGCAAGCTTTAGCAGAATCATAATATTCTTCGCAGACAAAATTATAAGCGTATTTACACCCAAATGAGTAAATAATTATCTTAACGCCTGCTTGTGAGAGTTGCTCTAATTCAGGAGCAAACTGATTGAGATCGGCATTACTTTGAATATAGAGTTCTCGCTTAGTATTGGCTAACATAGCTTTAAATTGGGCAATAAAATTGTCATAACCACGAATATGAATAAACTCTTCCTGTGGTTGATGCTGTTGCAGCTCTTTAATTGCTGCTAGGGCTTGATCAAGATTGCTATTAAATTCTGCTCTCAGCTTCTCCAACGCGATATTCACAGCTTGCGCCTGATATTGTTTGCTTTTGCCTGGAATCAGATTTATCAGACCGCGCTGATAGAGCTTATCCAATGCCAGATATACCGAAGGCTTAGGTAGATCAACACGTTTGCTAATCTGTGAACCATTTGAATTAGGGTTTTGTACAATATCAATATAAACCAAAGCCTCGGCTTTTGCAAGTCCAAGGCTTTCTAAACTTATTAATAAGTTTTGCATCTGTTTCTCTTAAATAAGATTAAGCATCTTGTCGGGTATCCGCAATCACAATTTCACGAATACAAATATTTTGCGGCTGGCTATATGCAAACTCAATTGAGCATGCAATATCATCCGGATTTAAGCCTTGTTCAATGGTGCTGGCTTTCCATGATTTATAACTATCAACAATCGCTGCATTAGTCGTATGAGAAAGTAATTCGGTTTCAACCGCGCCCGGGGCAATCACCGTCATTCTAACATTAGAAGCAGCTACTTCGCCACGAATATTTTCAGTTAATGCATGTACTGCAAACTTAGTTGCACAATAGGCAGCATGATCCGGAAAGGTTTTACGTCCAGCTATTGACGAAATATTAACAATCGTACCATTATTACGTTTTACCATTCCCTCCAGTACCACTTTAACCCCGTTAAGTACCCCCATTACATTAACATTTAGCATTTGTTGCCACTCAATTGGATTCTGCGTAATTGCATTACCCAATAGCATAATTCCAGCATTATTTACCAATAAATCAACTGGACCAAATTTAGCTTCAGCTTCACTAACTGCCGCTTGAAAACTTGCTAAATCCGTAACATCAACTTTACGGCATAAAGTATTTGGTAAATTTAGTTCTTCGAGTTTATCAATCCGACGTGCCAAGAGCAACAAAGCATAACCTGCTTTGGAAAAACGTAGTGCCGTAGCTTTACCGATCCCTGAACTAGCGCCTGTAATTACAACTAATTTGGTCATCTTATTTCCCTTTAAATATTAAGTAGTATAATTTTTACTACCAATATTTTAAGCTAATAACGTTACAATTGTCAAATAAGTCTTGAGTAACTGGCTCTACGCTTTACAAAAAAATATTTTTATCTTTAAGCCACAAACAGATTGTGGTTGTAATATTCAGTAAAGTTTAATATAATCATACCATAGTGAGAGAATGAAAATTCTAAATTAAAACAAAAGCACAACAATCGCAAAAAAGATTATTTAACATTTATCATGAGGAAAGTATTGGGTAATACAACAATAGCAATTAGCCACGACAAATCACTTGGTTTGAAAATTTATATTATCGCAATATTATTTTCCAGTCTATCGATTTTTATTCAATCAATACCAATTACGACCGCAGATAACTTTGAAAGCGCTCTTCTCTTAAGTCATTCAAAGTTTGTTTATTTAACCTCACTTTTTTTCATTCCATATTCAATAATGCAATTGCCTGGTGGAATCTTATTTGACAAATATGGTCTAAAATATATTTTACCAAGTGCTATCTTTATTACAAGTATTGGGATCGTACTTTACTGGTTCGCTCCAACAACATCAGTCTTAGTCGCAAGTCGATTTATTGCAGGATTTGGCTGCTCTGTTGCCTATATTGCTGGAGTTTATGCTGCTGCAAGATATTTCAGTAGTAAAAAATTAGCGATCTTAATTAGCATTCTAGAATTAGTTTCCACGGCAGGATCTTTAGTTGCGGCAAATCCTTTAGCGTTTGGACTAAAACACCTAGGATGGAACATTACTGGCTTCATAATTATCAGCATATATTTAGGATTATTTATTTGCGCTCTAGTTTTTGCCAAAAAGCTTCCAAGCCAAAACTATAGCCATTTATCATTGTGGCAATCGTTGCTTAACGCATTTACTCTGTTCAAAAATAAATCCCTACTTTGCATTTTTGCTTATTCATTTCTAACTTGGTATGTTATCATGTCATTTGCAGGATATTGGCTGCATGACTATTTAATGATCATGCATAACTACTCTAACTCTTATTCGCTTAGCATGGTTGAAACTTATTGGATGAGTTTCCTAATTACCAGCTTCATTATTGGTTATTGTACTAAAAGCGACAAATCTGCTAAGGTTAATTTATTAATCGTCGCAGGGTTAGGAGTTTTAGCTTTTGCAATAATGGCAATCCCAGTTTTGTTCAACCGACTAGAAATACTGCTAGTTATTCTTGCAGCAGGAATTTCAGCTACTGGTATAATTATCGCATTTTCACTAGTTCCACGCTTTGTGGCAGCTGAACTTGAAGGAACCGCAGTTGCAATGAATAATACTTTCGTCGTATTTGGCGGTTACTGCGGACAAGTATCATTTGGATGGATGGTGAACCACTTTGACATTAGCAATTATTTTGATATTATTCACGATAAAAACATCGACCATAATCACTATTCAGCGTTATCCTTATATGTAATTGCCACCGCATTAAGCTTTATTTTTGCCATATTAATTACACGAAACATTGACAAACACCCACAAGGAAAAATTTGAGCTCATGGCTGCCCAACATGTCCTGTTTTTGTATTAGCAAACGAAACAGCCGTAGCTAAAATTAAGGCAACTAGAAAATATTTGCTTATAATGGTATCACAATCCGTAACTTTTTATTAAATATGAATCTTATGTCTAAAGCAAAACTATGCCCATGTGGCAGTAAACTGGAATATAGTAACTGTTGTCAAGAATTTATTAATGGCAAAAAACTCCCACAAGCCCCTGAGCAGTTAATGCGCTCACGCTATGTTGCGTATTCGCTGGCAAATATTGAATATATTCAAGAAACAATGCAAGGTAATGCGTTGCTGGGTTTTGATGCTGAAGATGCCCAAAACTGGGCTCAAAGTGTAAAATGGCTAAAACTTGAAGTAATTCGCTCGACTATTTTAGCTAACAATCATGGTATTGTTGAATTTATTGCCTATTATCGTTATCAGAATAAAAAATGCCAACTCCATGAAGTTAGCCAATTTGAACTAATTAATCAGCGCTGGTATTATACAGGCCAAGTTAGTTGATAAATTGAGCAATTAAGATTGTTCTTTAATTAACGAAACTAATTGTCCTCTCTCAACGCTCCACTCCATCATCTCTGCAGTAGTTACATCATATACCCATGCAGAAATGGCAAATTTTTCATCTTCTAGTAATTCATTTATAATTGGGTAAGTTTTCAGATTATTTATCTGATTTAGCAAGTTCAAACGAACTCCATCGCTCACATTATCTGGTAAATCATCACCATAACCTATACGGATACGTTTTAGCCAATTAGATAAGCCACTATCATCAGCACACCCACCACTCAGCACAGATTTGATTGCTCCACAATCAGTGTGCGCACAAATCACAATATTCCTGATTCCAAGACTGCCAAGTGCAAACTCAATTGCTGCTACTTCGCTATGTTGTGAATTAGGCTCATAAACTGGTACAACATTACCAACATTACGCACAATAAACAACTCGCCCAAACCAGAGGATAAAAAAGAATTAGGATTTAAGCGATTATCTGAGCAAGTTATCAGCAAAGTATGCGGATTTTGCCCTTGCGCTAAAGTAAAGATTAATTGTTTACGCTCTTTGGCAAAATCTACCAGATACTTTTGCATACCGTGGCGTAATACATCTTTAGCAGAATGCGCTACACCTGAAGCTTCAAGAAGTACTTTAATTTCACTTTCGGTATGAGTTTGGCTCCAGACAACTTCGCTCTGAACATTTGCGTTTAAAATAGTTTCCTGTTCCTGAGTTAGACCATGAAAAATTATTTTTATACCCTTGGAAGCAATTGTTTGTGCAGTAGTAACTATATGTCCAGCACCTGAAGAATCCAAGCCACTAACTTCGTTAAATTCAAAAACCACAAAGCGCAAGCCGGTATGCGCTAAAATATACTCCTCTAGTTTACTTAAGCGTTCAAAAGACCAAAAGGTCATTCCACCAGTTAAGCCAACCCTCATAACCACTTGATTTGTCCATAAGCGAATATTGGCTTTAGTTTTTAACATCCGAATCGCAACCAATAAAAATGCCACACAGATACCAGCCTGAACACCTTCGACCAAATCAGTGGCAATAATCGCAATAAATGTAATTAAATAGATCACAGCTTCACCACGATCAGTATGCCAATAGTGAACAAACTCTTTCCAGTTAATCATTGAGATACCAGCGCTGAGTAAAATACCAGCTAAAGCGGCGACCGGAATTTTTTCAATTAAGTCTGGGAATAAATAAATTGCCGCAAGAACCGCCAAAGAATGAAAGATCGCCGAACGACGGGTTTTAGCCCCGGCAGAAATATTAACTAACGAACGAGCAATTACACTTGTTACTGGCAAGCCACCAAAAATTGCTACGCCTACATTAGCGGCACCCTGCCCAATTAATTCTTGATTGGGATTATGCATATCGCCTTTACCCATGCTATCTACAGCACTTGAAGATAATAAAGTTTCTAACGAAGCTAACGCAAAAACAACCAGAGCGCTCATAAATAAATCAGCCCAATCATTAATCGCATTAAAATTGGGTAAATGGGGTAATGTTAAGCGGTGAGGGATGCTACCAACTAAAATTATACCTTTTAACCCGATAAAATACACAATCAACGAAGGTATCGCAACTGCAATTAGCGGAGTTGGAGCTTTGGGAAAAAAGCGTGGCAAAACTTTTAATATTACCAACGTCATTAGAGCTAAACCAAAGGCAACTGGATTCATGGTTTCAATATAAGTCCCAATATGTTGAATCACTGAAAAAACATGATTTTGATCTGGTGAGGGGAGTTGTAAAGCTTTTGGTAACTGACCAACAATAATAATAAACCCGATACCAGCGGTAAATGCAGCAACTACAGGTAAAGGAACTAATTTGGCATAACGCCCAAGTTTAAAGACACCAAAAGCTATTTGCAGCACCCCACAAATAATTCCGATCATCAACAAGCCAGTCATACCGTATTGTTCAACATTACTGGCAATAATTATTGCCATCGCTGCAGCAGGTCCGGTAACCGCCATTGAGGTTCCACCTAAAATAGCCGCTAAAATCCCACCAATCACAGCAGAAAGAAGACCAACCCCGGGCTCAACACCGGATGCCATTGCAATTGCCAATGATAAAGGAATTGCGATACAGGCAACCGTAAGTCCGGCAAAAATATCCTCTTGCAGATATTTTTTACGAAACATTGGCGCAAGTTCACCTTTTAAATAACTAAAACCAAAGTATAGCTTGGGAACCATGAACTTATTGCTCCATTGCAAAAAATTAAAAATCTATCATATTTTACGTTCAGCAATTGAAATAACATTATTGGCAATTGTATTTGTCAAAGAATCCAATGGTAGATCATTATCATCAGTACCAAATGGATTTTCTAGTTCTTCAGACAATATTTCCAGACCAAGCAGCACATAAACCATCATCAAAATCATTGGAATAATAAAATAGCCAAATTTATCCACCCAGCCAAAAGGAAAAATCAAAGAATAAAATAATAGCGCTTGTTTGACAAAAAAGGCAAAAGCTGCTGGTACTGGCGTATTAGCTATTCGTTCACAACCACCAGTCATGTCAATCAAATTAACAAGATGCATATCCATTGCCATATATTGTTCAAAGCGAATTTTATCTTGATTACGCAATTCATTTATCACGCCATACATGCGGTTAGTCAAATAAACGACCGGATGCTCTACCTCATAGATTATCCCTATTGAATTAAGCTCCTGAGTAATTCCCTTGTGATCTTTACGCAAATGTAGTTTTATTACCGTTGGTAAAATTCGTAAGCAGTCAAAAAAATGGGTATGATTTTGTAAGCCAGCAAAATTATCAAATTTCATTCCTAAATTACGGCAATTGTTGACAATATTGCCCCACAGCACGCGCCCCTCCCACCAACGGGCATAGGTAGTATTTACCCGAAAGCTAATTATAATCCCAAGAATAAAACTAAAAATCAAGTGAAACTGACCGAGATTCATCATCTCAAGTTTTTCAAAGCGATTAGAATAAGCATCAATATAGACAATAACAATCGCATAGATCGCCAATACCGTCATAATCGGGACAAGTTTACGAAATACTTTTTCCCGATAGAAAAAAACCAAATGTAATAACCATGTTCTTAAATTATGTGTTTGCCCTAAGCGCATCTTTCATTTCTCCTTCCAACTTATTTTGCTCCCTCTGCCTTAGCTAAAGCTTCTGATGGGTCAATGCTTAAATCAGCCTGTAAAAACTCGGCAGACTCAGGCAACGCCACTTTAAAATCAGTTTCTTCGGCTAGCATTAATTGTACATCCGCTGCAGATAAGCTAAGTACATGACCACCAAATTTTCTATCATCACTTAATAGATGCAAATGATACCCTGGTACATTGAGCGTTTTAGCATATTCTGGCGTCCAAAACCCCACCAAAGTTCCACTACAATCATTTAAATCAAACACCGCTTGATTATTAGTTGTACTTACTAAATCAGTTCCTTGTTCTGCTTTACATGCAACTCGATACTGAATATGTTTAAAAATACCTTTAATACAAATTGATGTAAAAATATTTTGGGATTTTCTTAGCTTATCAAGTTGTTGGCATAAATCATCCCAACCGGATACCACATCAAGAGTATAAGAGATTTGTGGCATAAAGCTGGTTGTTGCCCAAAATGGCGCTAATTCATCATCAGCTGCCAGAGCAAGCGAACCATCACTTTTTGCATGCCAAACTTCACCATCCAGCATTATTCCTTCACCATCTAGCTCATCAAAAGTACCTAGACCAAAATCACCATGCTTTTTTATCTCTGCAACCGTCATGCAGCCATTATAAATTCCCTGCACTAAGGCGGTTGAAGTTGATACCTGAAACAAGGTGTGATGACTAATATCAAGCTCGCTAGCAAGCGCGGATTGAATGACATGATCAGGGGTTTCACCGGTACGCTCACAGCGCTCGAGAATAGCCTGCCATAATGCAGATGATACTCTCGCTTTTATTATATGCCCATAATGAGAATGTTTCTTCATTGCTATCGCCATTAATTCACAAAACTTTGGATTACATCTTGCATTAGGCGCATATTATGTGAATAGTCAATCGGAATATGAATCAATACCGGAACTTCCGAGCTAATCGCTTCTTGGAATACTCCCGCAATCTCATCTGCTGATTTAATACTATAGCCTTTACAGCCAAATGACTCAGCATAAGCCTTAGCATCATAATACCCTAGTTCAACTCCGGCAGTATCACCAGCATAGTGTGCTGCCTCTTGAAATGAAACCATATCATAAGAAGCGCTATCCCAAATCAGATGAATAAATTTCACCCCCAGGCGTTTTGCAGTTTCCAGCTCCATTGAGCTAAACAAAAACCCACCGTCACCAGATACCGAAATTACCCGCTTATCCGGATATAGCAAACTTGCTGCTATTGCCCACGGTAAAGCTACACCAAGAGTTTGCTGTCCATTACTCACCAATACTTGCCGTGCATATTCAGCACCATAATAACGATTCATCCAAATATAGTTAGATCCGACATCGAGCGCAATATGTGTATCAGGCGTAATTATCTTTTGTAATTCATGAATAATTCGTAGTGGATGAATTGGAGTTCCATTTAATTGTGCACCCTCAGCCAGCGTTAACTTGTTTTGAGTTAAGGCATCAGTAACAGCATTCATGAATTCGGTTTCAATTTGTGGTGCCAATTTACTTGCCAGTAAATCAAGCGAACCACCAATCTCGCCAACAATTTCCACTTCAGGCATAAAATCATTATCCTGATCAGCATTGATAACATCCAGCGCAATTAATTTACGACGGTTATTATGATTCCAGATATTAGGATCATATTCAATCGGATCGTAACCAATAGTAATAACACAGTCAGACTGATCTAATAAATGATCGGCGGGTTGATTACGAAATAAGCCAATTCGCCCAACAAAGGTTTCACAATCTTTAGGTTGTGCCCACTTACCCGGACCTTGAAAAGTTGCGGTATATGGAATTTTTGTTTTCGCTAGAAATTTTTGCACTGAACTAGCCACATCTGGTTTTGAAGCCTGCATCCCAAAAATTACCATTGGGCGTTTGCTGGCGTTAATCAACTCTGCAGCAGCATCAATTGCCGCTATCGAACCAATGCCTTGCGGAACAACTTTACCTCACTCCCGCTCAACATCGCCAATAAATGGCGCTAAACCAATATCTTTTGGCAAGGAAATAAATGCGGCTCCAGAGCGCCCACTTTCGGCTGCACGAATTGCATTACCCATAATTTCAGTTAGTTGATCAACCGTAACTACTTCTGCACTATATTTAGTAACAGGCTTCATTAGAGTAATTGCATCAAGAGATTGATGCGTTTTTTTAAGTCTTTCGTTGAGTGGTACTTCACCGCCAATTGCTAAAACCGGATCGCCTTCACTAGTTGCCGTTGCTAATCCAGTAATTAAGTTGGTAACGCCAGGTCCTGAAGTAGCAATACACACCCCAACCCGACCAGTAATACGCCCAAATGCGGCGGCCATAAATGCGGCATTTTGCTCATGACGTACCAGAACTAATTTAATACTTGAATGTTTTAGAGCAATAAATAAGCTATCAATCTTAGCACCTGGAACGCCAAAAACATGCGTAACGCCCAGGTTTTCAAGTATTTTAACTATTGCTTGAGAGCAATTCAGCTGCTGATTAACCACACTCATTTTCACCGCCTCTTAAAAATAATTTTACTTAATCGACTTTAAATACCCAAAAAAACACAAGCATAACCCTAATTATCAATATCTGCGATTTCTTTACCTGTTAATGCTTGATTAATCGCTTTATCCATTCGTTTAGCAGCAAAGCTATCCGTTGCGTGGTTTAACTCCTCAACTAATTGACGAATCTTTTTCCCGGCAGAATCAAGCTCTAGTGGTTTTTGCTCAATTGCAATTCTCAGCTTCATGCAAGCATGATTAATCTGCGTTAGCTCCGCCTCATCAAGTAAATCTGCATCTGCAATCAAGGCTTTTTCAACCGAATCTAAAATCGCGCGGGCATCAACCAACGCCTCCTGATATTGACGTTGCTGAATATCCTCACTAGCATGGCTAATTGAAGCTTGCAACATCGCTCCAATCTGTTCATCGTTTAAACCATAACTAGGTTTAACCTCAATCTGCGCAACTACACCACTCGTCATCTCTTTAGCTTGAACTGAAAGTAAACCATCCGCATCGATCTGGTAACTAATCCGAATTCGTGCCTGCCCGGCAACCATTGGTGGGATTCCACGCAAAGTAAATTTAGCCAGCGAACGACAGTCCTTGACCAACTCACGTTCACCTTGCACCACATGCACACTCATTGCGGTTTGTCCATCTTTGTAAGTGGTAAAATCCTGCGCCCGTACCACCGGAATGGTTGAATTACGCGGAATAATCTTCTCGACTAATCCTCCCATAGTTTCAACACCAAGAGACAAGGGAGTTACATCCAGTAATAACCAGTCGTCTTTTTTATTGCCAACTAAAATATCGGCCTGAATTCCGGCACCGATTGCAACTACTTCATCCGGATTAATTGAAGTTAATGGAGCACGTCCAAAAAACTCGGTCACTGCCTGGCGAATTGCCAACATCCGGGTTGAGCCACCGACCATAATTATTTCATCAAGCTGGTCTTTATCTAACTTAGCATCCCGTAGCGCCTTTTTGAGAGGCTGGATAGTCTTTTGAACCAAATACTTGACTATTGTCTCATACTCTGTACGGCTAATGGTTAAATTTACAATTCTTTTATTGGATAGCACCGCACTAAATGCAACTTTTTCTTTCTCGGCCAACTGTTCTTTAAGTAATTTAGCCCGGCTCAATAACTGTGCAGTATCTTCATCGGTTAACTGCGACAGATTAGCTTTTTCCAAAATATAGCAATATAAACGGTGATCAAAATCATCTCCACCCAATTGCGTATCACCACTTACCGACAATACTTCAAAAACTCCCTGATTTAAGCGTAAAATCGAAACATCCAGCGTCCCGCCACCCAAGTCATAAACTAAAAAAGTACCATCTTGTTTATTATCTAATCCATAAGCAATTGCAGCAGCGGTTGGTTCATTGAGTAAGCGCAGAACCTTAAGTCCGGCTAATTCACCAGCATATTTAGTAGCCTGACGCTGAGCATCATCAAAGTAAGCCGGAACCGTAATAACCACGCCCGAAGGCTCTTCACCAAGTGACTCGACCGCCAGCTTACGTAAATAAGTTAAAATATCTGCTGATACCGCAATCGGATTCTTAATGCCAGCTCTAGTATTAATCTGAATATTAGCATCAGATTTCGCCACAAATTTATACGGATAGACCACATCTGGATCTAAATCAGCAAACCCACGCCCCATAAAGCGCTTTATTGAAACTAATGTATTTGCTGGATCGCTAATTCTTAATCTTAATGCTTCATGACCAACACTTAATCTGTCATCACCATAATTAACCATCGAAGGTATTAATCTAGCTCCGTTACTATCGCAAAGAACAGTTGCCTCACCACTTTTCACGGTTGCAACTAGTGAATTAGTTGTTCCCAGATCAATCCCAATTGCCACATTATGCTGATGTGGCGCACCGGACATATCCGGTTCTGCAATTTGTAATAATGCCATGCCATATTTCCATTTTTGAATAAATATATAAGGTTTAATTTTAGTCTTACAAATTCTTTTACATTGAACCCAAGATATTTGCAACTAATTGCTCAAGCTTCTTATAAAAAGCCAACTGTTTGACTAATTCACTGATTTCAGCATAATTAGCTATAATAAATAGCTCACCAATTTTAGCCGTAATTATTGTTGACTCATTTTGTAAATTTTGCTCAATTTGCTCCAGCGCATCAAAATCCCCACTATCTTCTGCCTCAGAAATCTGTTCTCTAAGCTCAATCTGCGCCATTAAAAACTCATTGCTAAATTTAGTGCCATGCACCAAATCAACAATTACACCATGTAATTGCAATAAATAGATTGCCCGAGCCAGCGGTTCAGATAAAGTAGTATAGGCTTGATTAATCTGGCTGGAAATTACCAATGCTTGATTAATTACTTCAGTATCTTCTGCCGCAAAATTATCCGGATGATATTGTTTTTGTAGTGCCCGTAATTTATTTTGTAATCCACCCAAGTCAATTTGGTAATCAAGCGCCAGACCAAAAAGTTCAAAATAATCCTGTTTTAATAATTCATTGTTCATTTGTTTATCTTTTGTCCCATTAGACTATTATACAGAAAAGTTAACTTTTGAGCGTATATTCTCAGCAAAAAGCCCCGGCACAAGTGCAAGGGCTAATTTATATACTATACTCAAACTGATTCGAAATACTGGTAAGCGACAAGCGACGAAGCCCACAGCTAGTAAGAGAGGAGCTTTGCAACGCCCCAGGATGATGAATCTGATTGAGTATACATCACTGCATGATCAAACGGTGAAACTTTCACCACAACCACACTCATCTTTAACATTGGGATTGGTAAATTTAAACCCTTCCTGTAAGCCTTCTTTAGTGTAGTCGAGGACAGTTCCATCGAGAAACTGCAAACTTTTGCTATCAACAAAAATACTTATACCATTTGAATCAAATTTATGATCATCATTTGCCGGAGTATCGACAAATTCAATTTTGTATGCCAAACCAGAACAACCAGTGGTCTTTACACCTAAGCGTAAGCCAACACCTTTGCCTCGTTTAGCTAAAAACGCCTGAACGCGGGCAGCTGCAGTTTCAGTTGCACTTATTCCCATTGTTCACACCCTTTCTATTTAGAATTTTTGGTGCGATAATCAGCAACTGCTGCCTTAATCGCATCTTCAGCCAATACTGAACAATGTATTTTTACCGGAGGTAGCTCAAGCTCTTCGGCAATATCACTATTTTTGATTGCTTGTGCCTGATCTAAACTTTTACCTTTTAGCCACTCTGTCACCAATGAAGATGAAGCAATTGCTGAGCCACAACCATAAGTTTTAAATTTTGCATCTTGAATGATACCATCTGCACCAACCTTGATCTGAAGCTTCATAACATCGCCACATGCCGGAGCACCAACCATCCCGGTACCAACTTGGGCATCATTTTTATCTAATGCACCAACATTACGTGGATTTTCATAGTGATCCACAACTTTATTTGAATAAGCCATGATAAATTCCTTTTTAGTGTAAGATTACGTCACGTTGGGTATCATGCGAACTCCATTCGAAGTTTGCTACATCAATCCCATCTTTATACATTTCCCATAGTGGGGAAAGTTCACGTAATTTAGTAACTTTTTCTTGTAATAGTTTAACTGTATAATCAATCTCTTCTTCAGTATTAAAGCGGCTAATACTAAAACGGATTGAGCTATGCGCTAACTCGTCATTGCGTCCTAACGCACGTAAAACATACGAAGGCTCTAGTGAAGCAGAAGTACATGCTGACCCACTCGAAACCGCAATATCTTTTACCGCCATCATTAATGACTCGCCCTCAACATAGTTAAAGCTTACGTTTAAATTATGTGCTACACGGTGCTCAAGATCACCATTAAGATAAACTTCTTCCATTTTTTGCAAACCAGTTAGTAATTTATCACGCAAATATTTTATGCGTGGTAACTCGCTATCCATTTCCTGAGTAGCTAATTCAAATGCTGCACCCATACCCACAATTTGATGGGTTGGTAAAGTACCCGAACGAAAACCGCGTTCATGTCCACCACCGTGAATCAATGGTTGCAATCTTACTCTTGGTTTACGGCGGACATAAAGCGCGCCAATTCCCTTAGGTCCATAAACTTTATGTGCTGAAAAACTCATCAAATCAATATTTAAATCAGCTAGGCTAAATTTAACTTTACCAACCGCCTGCGCTGCATCAACATGAAAGATAATTCCTTTTTCACGGCACAAATTACCTATCGCCGCTACATCCTGAACTACTCCAATTTCATTATTGACATACATCACTGAAATTAATATCGTATCAGGGCGAATTGCCGCAGCTAACTTAGTTAAGTCCAGAAGACCATCAGTTTCAGGAGTTAAATAAGTTACCTCAAAACCAATCCGCTCTAATTCACGCATTGTGTCCAAAGTTGCTTTATGTTCGGTTTTTACCGTGATTAGATGTTTACCCTTATCCTGATAAAATAAAGCCGCACCTTTTACTGCCAAATTGATCGACTCAGTAGCTCCCGAAGTCCAAACAATTTCTTTACTATCACAGCCAACCGCACTGGCTACCTGCTCACGTGCGCGCTCAACCGCAGCTTCAGCAGTCCAGCCAAAACCATGTGAGCGCGAAGCCGGATTACCAAACTCGTTAGTTAAAAACGGCATCATTTTCTCTAATACTCGCGGATCCAATTTAGTGGTCGCTGAGCTATCTAAATAAATGGGTAATTGCAATGTCATTTTATAATCATTCCTTTAACTGCGGCAGAACATAATTTTGCTAGGTTCTTTAGTTTCTGCCTTACTTAATAAATCTTTAAGGGTTATTTTGTCCAGATAACCATACATTTCATTAGTCAAACCAGCCCATAAATCATGAGTTAGGCACTTAGTATTGTCTTTACAGTTAGCCTTACCGCGACAGGTTCTGGCATCCATATCTTCATCAACCGCTTTAATGATTTCTGAGATAGGAGTTTGATCCAATTCACGCATCAAGACATAACCACCGCCCGGACCTTTATAGCTTTTTACGACTTGATTTTTACGCAGACGAACAAACAGCTGTTCCAAGTACGACAAAGAAATATTTTGCCGCTCACTAATGCTATATAACGTGATTGGTTTTTTATTATCTTCGCTATAAATGGCGATGTCCAACAAGGCAGTAACCGCAAACTTCCCCTTAGTTGTCAATTTCATTTTTAGTATATCCACAAAATAATTAATGAAGATATTGTACATTAACCTACTAAAAGTGTCAAGTAAATAACACTATTTTTACTAGACTTATTTACTCCATCCAGCATTATATAATACCTGAGTATTTTAGTCAACTATAACTATTGATTAAAACCAACTTGATTTACCCTACTTTTTAATCTAGCCATGCGGATTTTTCATGTGCAGCGCAGCATCAGAAACATACTGTAGCATAAATGCAAATCACGCAAAATCTGTCAGCATAAAAAACCATTAGAATTTTCACAATAATACAACAACTTAACCCACTTTTATCTTGACAACATTGGTATTTTAAGCTTAAAATAGTTGCCTTATTTGCTATTAGCCATCAAAGCTAAGTGTTCAAAAAGCGGATTTTACACCCGACTCAAGTTAATACCTTTTTTAAATTTGGAATATTCAATTATGGCAAACTACATCTGGCAAAACGGTAAACTAGTTCCGTTCGAACAAGCAACTACTCATGTAATGTCTCACGCGCTACACTATGGCACAGGTGTATTCGAAGGAATACGCGCCTATCAATTAGCTAACGGCGAAACAGCGGTCTTAGCGTTATCCGAACATATTGACAGAATGTTTGTTTCTTCTGACCCAATTGCGATGAAAATACCTTATTCTAAAGAAGAAATCTGTCAGGCAGTTGTAGAAACCGTAAAAGCAAATGCATTGAAGTCGTGCTATATCCGCCCTTTGGCTTACTATGGTTTGCCTCCAACCAAAGTACGTGTTCGCCCGGACCCTAAAACACCAGTAGAAGTAATTATTTACTCTTATGATATGGGTGATTACTTACCTGATGTTGCCCTAGATGTAAAAATCAGCGATTTCATTCGCCTTCATCCAAAATCAACTGCGGTTGGGGCTAAAATTTGCGGACACTATGTAAATAGCTTGCAAGCCTTATTGCAAATTAGCGGAACTAAGTATAATGAATTAATTATGCTTGATTATGAAGGTTACGTGTCTGAAGGAAGCTCTGATAATGTATTCATGCTTAAAAATGGTGTAATTTACACACCTGAACTAGGAACAATTTTAACTGGAATCACCCGTAAAATCGTGATTGGTTTAGCTCAGGATCTGGGCTACAAAGTGGTTGAAACTAAAATCAAGCCTGAAGAATTATACACTGCAGATGAGGTATTCTTTACCGGTACAGCCGTAGAGGTGCGTGCAGCTGGCACTATCAATGACCAGCCAATTGGCGATGGTAAAGAAGGTAAAATCACGCAGCACCTAAAAACTGAATATTTGAAAATTTGCCGCGGTGAAAACCCTAAATATAATCATTATTTGACCGTGGTAAAATAATATGGCACAAAATATTATCAATAAGATCTGGCACAGCCATGTAGTGCAAAGCAAACCTGACTTTCCAGACACTTTGTACATTGACCGGATTTTACTGCATGAAGTAACTTCAGCTCAGGCATTTGCTGAATTAAAACAACGCGGAATTCAAATCCGCAACAAACAAAACCTGTTAGCAACGGTTGATCACTCAATTCCTACCGATAAAAATCGGGCGGTAATTGCAGATGAGATTGCGCGTACTCAAGTTGATACGCTGCGTGCCAATTGTAAAGAAACTGGCGTAACGATCTATGACATTGAGAGTTCACATCAAGGGATTGTTCATGTGGTAGGTCCGGAACTAGGTTTTACCCTGCCTGGCACTACGATTATTTGTGGTGATTCACATACCTCAACTCATGGCGCGTTTGGTGCGCTGGCGTTTGGCGTTGGAACATCAGAAATTACTCATGCAATGGCAAGTAGCTGTATTTTGCAAGATAAGCCGAAAACTTTCAAAGTTGAATTTAAAGGAATGCCCAACCAATACTTCACGGCTAAAGATGCGATTCTGAAGTTGATTTCCGTAATTGGAATTGGTGGCGGTAAAGGCTGCGTAATCGAGTATGCTGGCGAATATATCCGCTCACTGAGCATGGAAGGTCGCATGACAATTTGCAATATGTCGATTGAATGTGGAGCACGTGCTGGTCTAGTTGCACCAGATACAACTACTTTTGCATATTTGCAAGGTCGTCAATACGCACCGCAAGGTGATGCATGGGAACAAGCTAAAACTGGGTGGAATGCACTAGTGAGTGATGCAGGTGCTAGCTACGATCATGAAATCATGATTGATATTGAAGGTGCAGGTCCAATGCTTACGTGGGGAATCAACCCTGAGCACGCAATTGCTCTTAGCGGACAAACTCCGGCATTAGATGCTGGTGGCGATCGTGCTACTTTAGAAAAAGCGTATGCTTACACTGGTTTAACTCCAGGACAATCACTTAAAGGTACCCCAATTGATTTTGCTTTCGTTGGTAGTTGTACTAATGGACGAATTGAAGATTTACGCGCAGTAGCTAAAATCTTGGATGGGCGCAAAGTCTCTTCACGGGTAACCATGTATATCGTACCTGGCTCAGAACAAGTTATGGCTCAAGCCCAAGCTGAAGGCTTAGACAAAATCTTTATCGCCGCTGGTGCTGATTTCAGAATGCCAGGTTGCTCAATGTGTTTAGCGATGAACCCAGATAAAGTTCCTGAAGGCAAACGTTGCGTTAGTACTTCAAACCGTAATTTCATCGGACGGCAAGGTCCAAATAGTATCACCCATCTAGCATCGCCACAAACTACGGCCGCAAGCGCGGTACTTGGCTTTATTGCTTCAGAGGAGAGTCTATAATGCAAAAATTCACTACTCTAACTAGTCCAGTAATTCCACTCAATCTGGATAATGTTGATACCGATATGATTATTCCAGCGCAACATTTAAAAAGCGTGAGCAAATTAGGTTTTGGTGAGCATGTTTTCTCGGCACTACGTAAAATGTATCCGGATTTCATTCTTAATCAACCAGCCTATAATACTGGCAAAATTTTACTTTCCAAAGCTAATTTTGGTTGTGGTTCCTCACGTGAACACGCCGTTTGGGCAATTCAACAATATGGAATCCAAGCGGTGGTATGTAGTTCATTTTCAGATATTTTCTTTAATAATGCCGCTAAAAATTGCCTACTGTTAATTAGCCTACCCGAAGAAACTATCAGCAAATGGATAGATGCATCTTTAGCTGACAATACTCTGGCGATGACAATTGATCTGGAAGCGCAAAAAATTAGCTTCATGGGCGAAACCCACAGCTTTAAATACGACACCTTCCGTAAACACTGTTTGATTAACGGATTGGATGATTTAGATTACCTACTTTCTCAAGAAAAAGATATTACAACTTATGAACAAAAACATTGCAATCTTAGCCGGTGATGGCATCGGTCCTGAGGTAATGGCTCAGGCACAACGGGTTTTGGATGCAGTTGCCAGCAAATTTGGCCACACATTTAACTACAGCGAAGCTTTAGTTGGTGGTGCTGCTTATGATGTTTACCAAGATCATTTACCACAAGCAACCATCGATATTTGTAACCAGTCTGATGCGGTATTATTTGGCTCAGTCGGTGGTCCGGTACATTTACAAGCTGAAACCAAATGGGCAAATTGTGAAGCTAAATCAATTCTAGCACTACGTAAAGCGTTTAATTTTAATATTAACTTACGGAAAATGGCTATCTATCCTGAAATCGCAGCTTTATCACCGCTTAAATCAGAGCTATTGAAAGATGGCTTGGATGTGGTGATTTTCCGTGAATTAATCGGTGATATTTACTTTGGCGAACATACCCAGGGTGAAAAGAACGGTCAGCGTTATGCTTTTGATAGTGCCGAATACACCGAAGAACAAATTCGTTCCATCGCTGAATACGCATTTAATGTTGCACGTACTCGTAATAAAAACCTGGTGTCGGTAGATAAAGCTAACGTTTTAGCAACCTCTAAATTGTGGCGGCAAGTAGTTAGTGAAGTCGCTAAAAACCACCCAGATATCGTTTATAGCGATATGTTGGTGGATAACTGTGCAATGCAGATTGTTAAAAATCCCGCACAGTTTGATGTGATCCTGACAGCCAATTTATTTGGTGATATTTTATCTGATGAATTATCGGTATTATCTGGTTCGGTTGGCATGATGCCATCGGCAAGTTTTAGTTCAACTGGTTTGGCACTTTATGAGCCTGCTGGTGGCTCAGCACCGGATATCGCAAATAAAAATATTGCCAACCCAATTGCACAGATTTTATCTGCTGCGATGATGCTGGGTTATTCATTTGGCATGCATGCCGAGGCGCAGGCAGTAAATGATGCAGTTAAAGCAGCAATTATTGCTGGTTACCGCACAGGTGATATCGCAATCAAAAATAGTGCAGATAAAGTAGTTGGAACTAAAGAGTTCACCGATCAAGTTATTCTACACATTTAAATTAGTTGGTGTAGTAAACAAAATTACTACACCAACAACCGCCAGAATATGACGTAATAAGGAATAAAAGATGTCGAGTCAACAAGTATATATGTTGGATATTACACTTCGCGATGGGCAACAATCCCCTGGCGCAGGAATGTCATTTGAAGATAATTTAAATTATGCACAAATTGCTCATAATTTACGCATTGACGTCTTAGAAGCCGGGTTTCCCTCTGCAAGCAACACTGATTTTGCAATTGTCAATCAAATTTCCAAAAATATGGCAGCAATAAATTCACCAATGATAATTTCAGCACTGTGCCAATTACGCGAAGATCAGGTTCATCGTACAATGGAAGCATTAGCCCCATCATTAGCAATCAATCGTGCACGCATTCATATTTATGTTCCGGTTGATCCAGAATTAATGAGTGCATCGCTAGGTAAATTAGCTGAAGATAAGCCAGCAATTATTGCAACTACTCATCGCTTAATTAAAATTATGGCTAATGCAGACTTTGAGGTTGAATTTAGCCCCGAAGGATATTCACGCCAACGCGAAAATTTTGACTTTGTAACAGATTTAATTCGTCATGCTATTGCTGCTGGTGCAACGGTAATTAATTGCCCAGATACTATTGGTGGAGCATCTCAATACCAAGGTGAAGATTATTTCGTTAACAAAATGGCAAAGCATAAAGCAATTATGCAACAAGAGTTTCCCGATAAAGAAATCATCTGGTCTATGCACTGTCACAATGACTTTGGTACTGCGCTGGATAATAGCTTGAATGGTGTCTTTAGCGGAGTAGCACGGCAAATTGAAGGCTGTATCAATGGCGTTGGTGAACGTGCAGGTAATGTTGCCCTTGAACAATGCATTATGACTATTCGTCAATTTGGACAAGGCGAGCATTTGAAGCAAAAATACCATACCAATATTGACATCAGCTATCTCAAAGAAGCTTCTGACTTCATTGCTGAGCGGATGTTACCCCGTCAGCCGCATTCGCCGATTGTTGGTAAAAATTCAGCGTCGCACACTTCCGGTGGACATATTAATGCAATTTTGAAAAATCCTTTAGCTTACCAACCATTTGATCCTAAAGACATTGGTAGTGAAATTAGCTTTGTTTTTGGACCGCTTAGTGGCAGTAATCACGCACAACAAGTAATTACTAAACTCGGTTATTCTTTTGCCGAAAGTGAAAAAGTCACAATCACCCAGTCAATCAAAGATTTCTACGCCGATCGCCGTAAAGGTGTTACTGACGAAGAATTATTGCTTGCTTATAAACAATATCGTGCACCGATAAAACTAGAGCATTTAAGTTATGCTAAAGATGATAATGATAAAACAGTGGTGACATTTCATGGATTATTTTTCACCAGCCATGATTTTAGTATTGAATACCAAGGACGTGGTTCTGCGCTTAGTGCATTGAATAAAGCGGTAAATAATTATTTGGCAACGACAACCGTTGTCGATTATAATTCACACTCAGCTGGTCATACTGTAGACGCATTATGCATATCAAAAATTATTATTGATTTAAATGGCAAGCGTTATAATGGTGAAGCAGAAGATGATGACATTGAAATCTCTGCACTAAAAGCGTTTATTGATGCAGTAAATAATGCATATATTGAAGAACACTATAAATTATAACTAAAGGGAATTAAGCAATGAAAATGACCGGAGCGCAAGCCATTATTGAATCATTGATTCAAGAAGGTATTGAGGTAGTATTTGGCTATCCTGGCGGTACAATTTTACCGACCTATGATGCTTTATTTGAAAAGAAAGATAAAATTCACCACGTTCTAGTGCGCCACGAGCAAGGTGGCGTAATGGCAGCCGAAGGCTATGCTAAATCTAGCGGTAAAGTCGGAGTCTGTTTTGCAACTTCAGGTCCTGGTGCCACCAATCTGGTAACCGGAATTGCAGATGCAATGCTTGATTCTGTTCCTTTAGTATGTATTACTGGTCAGGTAGCAAGTAGTCTAATTGGTACTGATGCCTTTCAGGAAGCAGACATTGTCGGAATAACGATTCCGATTACTAAATGGAATTATCAGGTAACTCGTGCCGAAGATATTCCATCCGTGATTGCTAAAGCATTTCACTATGCAACTGAGGGACGTCCAGGACCAGTTTTAGTGGATATCACCAAAGATGCACAAATGGGTATGCTTGATTACAATTACAAAAAACATAAGCCACGAATTAGTCATGCTTATGATTGCCCTGACATTCAGTTTATCCAAATAGCCGATATGCTCAATGAAGCTAAACGTCCTCTGATACTTGCGGGTAATGGAATCGGAATGTCAAATGCTGAAAATGATTTGCTAAAGTTAGCCGAAAAAGCAACAATTCCGGTCGCATGTACTTTGCATGGTTTACATAATTTTCCAAGTGATCATGAGCTATTCGTAGGACTTCTCGGAATGCACGGTAATTATGCGCCTAATATTATGACTAATCAGGCCGATGTAATCATCGCAATTGGTATGCGTTTTGATGATCGTGTTACGGGTAATCTAACAAAATATGCTAAACAAGCTAAGATTATTCACATTGATATTGATCATGCCGAGATTAATAAAAACGTCAAGTCATACATACCACTACATACCGATGCTAAATATGCGCTGACTCAATTACTACGTTATGTTCAGCCAAACCGTCATGAACAATGGCGTGAGAAATTTAAAGCATTACATAATGAAGAATATCAAAAAGTAATTCTGCCCGAACTTACCATGCAAAAAGATATAATACGCATGTCACAAGTTATTAATATGGTATCAGAAAAAACCGAAGGTAAAGCTATCGTTGTGTCAGATGTTGGACAAAACCAAATGGCGGCAATGCGCTACTATAAATTTAAGCAATCAAAATCACACATTACCTCAGGTGGATTGGGCACGATGGGCTTTGCGCTACCTGCTGCAATTGGTGCTAAGATGGCAAACCCAGACCGCGAAGTAGTTTGCGTTGCAGGGGACGGTGGTATTCAAATGAATATTCAGGAATTAGCAGTAATTAAGCAAGAAAAATTACCGGTTAAAATTCTGTTATTAAATAATAACTATCTGGGAATGGTACGTCAATGGCAGGAGATGTTCTATGAAGAGCGCTATTCATTTGTTGATTTGGTTAATCCTGATTTTGTAGCTCTCGCCGCGGCATATGGAATCAAATCACGTAAGGTTAGTAATCCTGAAGAATTAGAAAGTGCTGTCACTGAAATGTTGGCGTCAAAAGAGGCATATTTCCTTGAAGTAGTAGTTGAAAAACGCGAAAAAGTATTCCCAATGATGCCGGTAGGTGCTGCCGTTGATGAAATCAGATTATCTTAGGAAAGAAGAGTAACAATGGATAAGAAACATGCCCATGATATGCATATTATATCAATTGTAACCCGTAATTCTTTACGTGTATTACAAAGAATCTCTGGATTATTTTCCCGCTATAGCGTTAATATTGATCAAATGAGTATCTTTAGCGGTCAGGATGAGTTATCTCATTTTTCAATAATTGTGTACAGTGATGATCACTCAATCCAAAAATTGACAAATCAACTGCATAAAATTATCGAAGTATGCGATGTTCGTGTTTTAAACAATCAAAAATTTTAATCTTTTAAGGAAGTAGTTATGGCTCTTATGAATTTTGGTGGCGTGCAAGAAAACGTGGTAACACGTGAAGAATTTCCTCTAACTAAAGCGCGTGACGTTTTAGCTAAAGAAACTATTGCAGTTATTGGTTATGGTGTACAAGGTCCTGGTCAAGCATTAAATCTAAAAGACAATGGTTTCAATGTAATTGTTGGTCAACGTTCTCCATCTAAATCATTCGATAAAGCGGTAGCTGATGGTTTCGTCCCAGGTGTTAGCTTATTCTCGCCAGAAGAAGCTATGCAAAAAGCTACTATCATTATGTATTTACTAAGCGATGCAGCACAAATTGCAATGTGGCCAACAGTACAAAAACATTTAACTGCTGGTAAAGCGTTATATTTCTCTCATGGTTTTGGTATTACTTACAAAGATCGTACTGGTATCGTCCCACCAAAAGATGTCGATGTATTCTTAGCTGCACCTAAAGGTTCTGGTACTTCATTACGCCGTTTATTCCTTGAAGGCAAAGGTTTAAATTCATCATTTGCGGTATTTCAAGACGCAACTGGTCGTGCAACTGAACGTTGCTTAGCTCTTGGTATTGGTATTGGCTCTGGTTACCTATTTGAAACTACCTTCCAAAAAGAAGTTTACTCAGATTTAACTGGTGAACGTGGTATTTTGATGGGTGCTTTGGCTGGTGTAATGGAAGCTCAATACAATGTATTGCGTAAAAATGGTCATACTCCTTCAGAAGCATTTAATGAAACGGTTGAAGAATTAACTGAGTCATTGATCAAATTAGTTGGTGAAAATGGTATGGATTGGATGTATGCTAATACTTCGACCACCGCTCAACGTGGTGCTTTGGATTGGAGAAAACCTTTCCGTGATGCTACAGCTCCGGTATTTGCAGAGTTATATGCTAAAGTAGCAGCTGGTGAAGAAGCACAACGTTCAATTGATACTAATTCACAAGCTGATTACCGTGTAAAACTTGAAGCTGAATTAGCTGAAATTCGCGATAGCGAAATGTGGCAAGCTGGTAAAGCAGTGCGTAGCTTACGCCCAGGTAAATAAAAATTTAACAGCACGTGTATGCAACCGCCCTCACGGGCGGGGCTTCGCAAGATATCAGCTATTATTTAATTTTTCAATTAATTCTTTACTTAAATCATTTTGTTGAATATTTAAAAACTCTATTCATCACATGAAACCTCTGCATGTTACTACTCAGCCTCCTATAGGCTAAGCTAAATTTATACAATCACTAAATTGTAATCCAATGGATTTAAAATTACCCGTTTCAGGCTATCCAAAACATCCAGACC
>Ga0214919_10002975_pt1 | contig 26136 bp, 23 predicted proteins | sample LL1503_MetaG_FD_177994 | JGI IMG/M metagenome (GOLD analysis project Ga0214919, IMG submission 177994) | Freshwater microbial communities from Lake Lanier, Atlanta, Georgia, United States - LL-1503 | ecosystem: Environmental > Aquatic > Freshwater > Lake | place: USA: Georgia | collected...
AAAACCTTGGCCAATCACAATATCCGTAATGTGACTCTAGCGATTGGCGACGGCGCCCACGGCTGGGGTCAAGCGCACTACGATGTCATTGTATTGGGCGGCTCGGTACCACAATTAGCCCCTGCTTTTGAAGCACAATTAAAGCTCGGCGGCCGCTTGCTCGCGATCGTTGGTGATGCTCCAGCGATGCATGCCCAACTGATCACCCGCGTCACTCCCGCTGCCTGCCAACAGGTCACCTTATTTGAGACTAGCGTGCCCGCCTTGCAAAACGCCCCTCATCCACAACGCTTTGTTTTTTAGGACATTTCTACCATGCGCCACCGTTTAGCCTTAACCGTCAGTGCATGCTTCATGGGCTTGAGTTTGCCCAGCTTTGGCGCAGACTTGGTCGAGATTTATCGTAGCGCCCTACCTTCTGACCCAGTGTTTGCCGCGGCGCGATCAGCCTGGCAAGCCGGCCAAGAGAAACTTCCTCAGGGCTTGGCAGGCTTACTGCCCCAAGCATCGATCTCCGCTACCGACCAATTTAACGACCGCGACTTAATCTACCGTAGCGGCGGCACCGCAAGCCAATCTAAATATAACTCCAACTCTGCTACGGTTTCGGTCTCGCAACCCTTGTATCGCAAGCAAAACTTGACTGCTTATGCGCAGGGCAAAACCCAAGTCGCTATTGCTAACGGCCAACTCGACTTAGCGAGTCAGGATTTAATCCTTCGCGTATCACAAGCCTATTTTGATGTCTTACTCGCGCGCGACAATGTGGCGTTTGCTCAAGCCCAAAAAACTGCGATCAGCGAACAGCTTGCGCAGGCCAAGCGTAATTTTGAAGTTGGTAATGCCACAATTACTGATACTCACGAGGCACAAGCGCGCTTTGACTTAGTTACTGCGCAAGAACTAGCCGCCATCAATGATATTGAGATTAAAAACCGTATTTTGGCGCAGATGATCGGCAAACAGCCGCAAGTCCTCTCCGGTCTAGGTAGCCAATTTGCACCACGCTTACCCGAATTAACTTCGATGGATGCATGGGTTGAACGTGCTCGTAGCACTAACATAAATGTTCGAGTTGCTGAAGATGCCTTGGCATTGGCTGTTCAGGAGGTTAGACGCAATCGTGATGCCCACTATCCTACGGTCGACGCCTTTGCTTCGGTCAACAAAGCAGGGGCTGGCTCTGGTATCAGTGGTGGGATAGGCACCGATACCCGCTCGAAAGTGATTGGTCTACAGTTAGCTATACCTCTGTATCAGGGTGGTCTTGTCGACTCTCGTGTGCGTGAAGCCTTGGCCAACGAAGAACAAGCGCGCCAAAACCTTGAAAATGCGAGACGTAACGCTGAACTTGCGGCGCGCAGCAATTATTTAGGGGTCAGCAATGGAATCGCCCAAGTGCGTGCACTAGAGGCGGCACTACTCTCCAACCAAAGCGCTCTAGACTCCACCCGCTTAGGACAACAAGTGGGAGTTCGCACTCAAGTCGATGTACTAAATGCCCAACAGCTGCTCTTCAGCGCGCGGCGTGACTTAGCTCAGGCTCGCTATAACTATGTATTATCCTTGCTGAAGTTAAACGCCGCTGCCGGGAAATTAAGCGAGGCTGACTTACAGCAAGTCAATGCCTGGTTAGCCCGCGACGGTCAGAAATAGCGCACTTGCAGATAAAAATAGTCCTTAATTATCAGTAACTTAAGGATTACATTCAGTAATAATCTCCAGCACTCGCTGGGTTGCACCGCGCTGACTTTCAGTGTAATGCGCGCCGGCTTCCGCCATCTGTTGGCAACGCTCGCGGTCAGCCAGTAGCGCGCGCGCAGCCCGCCAGGCCTCGGCGGGATCGGCGACTTGAAGCGCGGCACCGGCTGCCACCGCTTGGCGAGTGACCTCGGCAAAATTAAAGGTCGAAGGCCCCAAAATCACTGGCTTACCTACAGCGCATGGCTCAATCAAGCTTTGCGCGCCATAGGGCAAAAAGCTCCCGCCCAAGATCACCACATCGCTAGCTGCGTAATAGGCAAACATCTCCCCCATGGTGTCGCCTACAATCACTTGCACCTCTGCGGGACACGCGGTATTTGCACTGCGTCTGTGGATGCGCCAACCGGCTTGAGTGATTAACTGCGCAACCGCTTCGAATCGCTGCGGGTGACGCGGTACAACCACTAACAATACCTGATCTAAATCGTGCGCTGTCATCGCCTCTAAAAACAGACGCTCTTCTCCCTCTCGGCTACTGGCGAAGACCACGACTGGTCGCGCTGGCCACTGGCGACGCCAATCGCGTCCTACTACGAGTTGCGTCGCCGGAATCAGCACATCAAATTTTAAACTTCCCGTGACTACCACCGGGCTCGCACCTAAACGCTGGAATCGATCAGCATCGACCTCGCTTTGAGCAGCGACCGCAGTAAAGCGCGACAGCATCGCCCGCGTTAAACCCACAAACTGCTGATAGCGTCGGGCTGAGCGCTCCGAGAGTCTGGCATTCACTAAATACATCCGAACCCCTTGGTCTGCACACGCTTTAAGCAGATTGGGCCATAACTCTGTCTCCATCAACACACCAAACTGCGGTTGGACGTGGGCTACGAACCGCGCCACGGCACCCGGATAATCGTAGGGCAAATAATATTGCTGCACGCGCGCGCCTAACAAGGCCAAACCGGTGGCCCGCCCAGTCGGGGTCATATGGGTCAGCACCAATTGGTGCTGGGGATAGCGCGTTAGCAACACCTCGATCAATGGTACTGCGGCGCGGGTCTCACCTACCGATACGGCATGCAGCCATAATTTGGGACGGCAATCGGTGAGCGCTGGATAATACCCAAATCGCTCGGCGATATGCTGCAGATATTCAGGCTGTCGTCGCGCGCGCCACCATAAACGCAAGAGCACTACGGGCAAGGCCATGAACCACACCAGCGAGTACACCACACGCATCACTGTGTATGACCTCTGAAACCGAGAACAGGCTTGCCAAGCACAATCTGAAATTCCATCATATCTATTTGATTTAATTGAATAATTTAATTTTTCTCTAGGCCCTGCTGGGGTCAAGCTTAGAGCACCCAGCAATAAGCACCCAACAATAACTCTTACTGAGGGTAACATTGGCGCTCAAAAAATCAATACAATACGCCGCTTACGGGAAAGCGCTGGCCGGCTCCGGTTACGGTTTTTAAGCACGCTAATGGCGGTTATAGCCCACCTTCTATTGATAACTATTATTAACAACACATTGAAATTATTGGAATACTCATGGTGATTCTAGTCACGGGCGGCGCCGGCTTTATTGGTGCAAATTTTGTGCATCACTGCCTAGCCTCCTCGGCCAATCACGTGATCACCCTAGATCAACTCACCTACGCTGGCAATATCGCCAACTTAGCCGACTTAAAAGATCACCCTCGCCACCAGTTTGTCCGCGGGGATATCGCGGACCGCGCCCTAGTGGACCAACTACTCGAGCAACATCAGCCGTCAGCGATTATCCACTTTGCCGCAGAAAGTCATGTCGATCGCTCAATTCATGGCCCGGCCGCCTTCATACAAACCAATATTGTCGGCACTTTTCATTTATTAGAAGCGGCACGCGCTTATTGGGCGGGCTTAGCGGGTGCGGCACAGCAACAGTTTCGCTTCCTCCACGTGTCTACCGATGAAGTCTATGGCACCCTAGGGCCCCAAGACCCCGCCTTTAGCGAAACCACGCCCTACGCGCCGAACAGTCCGTATGCTGCGTCTAAAGCTGCCTCCGACCATTTAGTGCGCGCCTATCACCACACCTATGGCTTGCCCACCATTACCACCAATTGCTCGAATAACTACGGGCCACTACAATTCCCTGAGAAACTAATTCCTCTCATTATCTTAAACGCCCTCAACGGCAAACCACTTCCGGTATACGGTGACGGCTTAAATGTGCGTGATTGGTTGTTTGTGGGCGACCACTGTACCGGTATCAGCACTGCACTGTCTCAAGGTCGTCTTGGTGAGACCTACAACATTGGCGGCAATAGCGAACAAACCAACCTAGACATCGTGCGTACGATCTGCGCGCTACTAGACGAACTGCGTCCCGCCGCCACGCCGCGCGCCAATTTAATTACCTTTGTAACCGACCGCCCAGGACATGATCGGCGGTATGCTATTAATGCTGAAAAAATCCGCACAGAACTGGGCTGGACGCCGCAGACCACGCTAGCCCATGGGCTGCGGCAAACGGTGCAATGGTATCTAGATCACCCGGAGTGGGTGGCCAATGTGATTAGCGGTGACTATCGGCAATGGCTAGATTTGAATTATAGCGCCCGCAAGTAAAAACCAAGACACTGACCCATTATGAACTCCACATACCCTCAGAAAGTACACACGCCATGAGAAAAGGCATCATCCTCGCGGGCGGTTCCGGCACACGCCTCTATCCAGTGACTCACGTGGTATCGAAACAGCTATTGCCGATCTACGACAAGCCCATGGTGTATTACCCGCTAACCACACTGATGTTAGCCGGCATCCGTGATATTTTGGTGATCTCTACCCCACAAGACACCCCCCGCTTTCGCGAGCTCTTGGGCGATGGTCAGCAATGGGGAATTAAGCTGTCCTATAAAGTGCAGCCCTCGCCTGATGGCTTGGCCCAAGCATTTACTTTAGGTGAAAAATTTATTGGCAAAGACCCAGTTACTTTAATCTTGGGGGACAATATTTTCTATGGTCACGAGTTCGCCAACCAACTGACAGCAGCTAACGAACAGAATGGTGCCACAGTATTTGCCTATGCCGTGACTGACCCTGAGCGCTATGGTGTGGTTGAGTTTAATGCTGCCGGTCAGGCACGGGCCTTAGTGGAAAAACCCAAAAAGCCAAAATCGCGTTACGCAGTAACTGGCTTATACTTTTATGACAACAGCGTGGTGCAGTTAGCCAAGTCTCTTAAGCCCTCAGCCCGGGGGGAACTCGAAATCACCGACTTAAATAACCTGTATTTAAAACAAGGTCGACTCAATGTGTGCGTATTGGGCAGAGGTATGGCTTGGTTAGACACCGGTACCCACGACTCCTTACTCCAAGCCTCACAGTTCATTGAAACCGTAGAAAATCGCCAAGGCCTGAAAGTGGCCTGCCCTGAAGAAGTGGCCTATCGCAAAGGCTACATCAGCGCACAACAATTGACGGCCTTAGCCAAGCCCTTAATCAAAAATGCATACGGCCAATACCTCATGCGCATACTCAAGGATCGCGTATTCCAATGAAGGTCACCCCTACAGCCATACCTGAAGTGTTGATCATTGAACCCAAAGTATTTGGCGATGAGCGCGGATTTTTCTTTGAAAGTTTTAATGCCAAGGCATTTCATACAGCCACCGGATTAAACCCGCAGTTTGTTCAAGATAATCACTCACGCTCGGCGCGCCACGTATTACGAGGCCTGCATTATCAAACCCAACAGACACAAGCAAAACTCGTACGTGTCACTGCCGGCGAAGTGTTTGACGTGGCGGTGGATTTGCGCCGCAGCTCATCTCACTATGGTCAAGCCGTTGGCGTGCCTTTATCGGCTAATAACCATCGACAATTATGGATACCCGAAGGCTTTGCCCATGGTTTTCTGGTATTGAGTGAGTCAGCAGACTTTCTCTATAAAACCACAGACTATTATGTCCCGCAGCACGAACAATGCATTGTGTGGAATGACCCACAGCTACGCATCGAATGGCCACTCAGTGGTGAACCTATCGTTTCAGCCAAAGATCAACTTGGCCTCCGATTTGCTGATGGGGTTCATTTCGCATGACCAACATTCTGATCATTGGTAAAAATGGCCAAGTCGGACAGGCGCTGCCCAGCGCACTCGCCCACCTGGGGGCTGTCACCGTACTTGATCGTCAAGCACTAGACCTGACTGACGAACACGCCCTGCGTCAAACCATCCGCTCGTATCAACCACAGATCATCGTCAATGCGGCGGCATTCACTGCTGTTGACCGTGCCGAGGACAGGCCAGATCTGGCCTACCAGATTAACGCCACCGCGCCAGCCATCATGGCGCAGATGGCGCAAGAGTCAGACGCCTTGCTAGTGCACTACTCCACCGACTATGTGTTTGATGGTGATAAAAGTACACCCTATGTCGAAACTGATCAGCCAAACCCGCTCAATATCTACGGGCTGAGCAAATATGCCGGTGAACTCGCTATCCAAAACAGTGGCGCTGCGCATTACATTTTGCGTACCAGCTGGGTCTATGCCGATCAAGGCAGTAATTTTTTAAATACGATTCGTCGACTAGCCAGCGAGCGTCCTGAATTACGGATTGTGAATGATCAGCTCGGCGCGCCCACTTGGGCACAGGCAATCGCTGAAATGACGGCCTCACTACTGACTGCCGATCAACAAGAACCACGACCTGAGCGCCGCGGTCTATATCACTTCAGCGCCAGCGGTGCGGTCACTTGGCATGGTTTTGCACAAGCCATTCTGGCAGCTACCACATTGCCCAGTGGTCGATCTTTACCTACACTCACACCTATCACCACTGCTGAATATCCGCTTCCAGCAATGCGCCCCATGAACTCACGCTTAGACACATCACGCCTGTTACAACAGTTTGGCATTCAGCCTGAGCCTTGGGATGCCATGTTGAAACGTTGCCTGAGGCAAACCAGGTCAGCGTAAGCTCAAATAAAACACTTACACCACAGTTCTAAAGTAAGCGATGGTTTTAATTAAACCTTGCTCCAGCGCTACGGCAGGCTCCCAACCCAAGGTGTTGGTCGCCAGACTGATATCCGGTTTGCGTTGCATCGGATCATCTGAAGGCAAGGGCTTAAACACCAACTGACTACGGCTCTCCGGAATTAATCGCAAGACCGTTTGTGCCAACGCTTTGATGGTGAACTCTACCGGGTTACCCATATTGACGGGGCCCAAAAAACCTTGGGTGTTATTCATTAATACGATCATACCGCGGATCAAATCATCAACGTATTGAAAACTCCGCGTCTGCCCACCATCACCGTAAATGGTAATGTCTTGGTGGCGTAATGCTTGCATAATAAAATTCGATACCACACGACCATCATTCGGGTGCATATGCGGCCCGTAGGTATTAAAAATTCGCACCACTCGAATCTCTAGTTGGTGTTGCCGGTGATAATCAAAGAACAAAGTCTCCGCGCAACGTTTGCCCTCGTCATAACACGAGCGAATACCAATGGGATTTACATGCCCCCAGTAATCCTCGCGCTGCGGGTGGACTTGTGGGTCACCATAGACCTCGCTGGTAGACGCTTGCAGAATCTTGGCATTCACACGCTTAGCTAGCCCCAACAAATTAATCGCACCGTGCACACTGGTTTTGGTGGTTTGCACGGGGTCGCGTTGATAATGCACTGGCGACGCAGGGCAAGCCAAGTTATAAATTTCATCCACTTCCACATAAAGCGGGAACGTGACATCATGCCGAATCAATTCAAAATGTGGGTTATTCAATAGATCAATTACATTGTCTTTGGTGCCGCTGTAAAAGTTATCTACACACAACACATCACAACCATCGCGCAACAATTGCCTACACAAATGAGACCCTAAAAAACCTGCTCCTCCCGTGACTAGCACACGCTTACGATTCGCCACTTTATTCAACATGTTTGACCTTTCCGGTGTGATCTCATGCGATTAATTATCGCCAAATAAATCACGGGTATACACTTTATCAGCCACATCATTAAGTGCGGCTGACATCCGATTGGTAATAATTACATCTGCTTCGCGCTTAAACTGCGCTAAATCATTCACCACGCGTGAGCGATAGAATTCAAGCTCTTTATATTCTGGTTCATACACAATCACCGTAATACCCTTGGCTTTAATACGCTTCATAATGCCCTGAATCGAAGACTCTCGGAAATTATCTGAACCACTTTTCATAATCAGTCTATGCACACCCACTACACCCGGTGATCGCTCTAATATTGAGTTAGCAATAAAATCCTTACGAGTGGTATTGGATGCAACGATGGCATGAATTAAATTTTGTGGCACGGCATGATAGTTGGCGAGTAATTGCTTTACATCTTTAGGTAAACAATAACCACCATAACCAAACGAAGGATTATTGTAGTGACTGCCAATCCGCGGATCTAAACCGACGCCCTCGATAATTTGCTTTGAGTCTAGGCCATGAGTGAGCGCATAGGTATCTAACTCATTAAAATAGGCTACCCGCAATGCTAAATAGGTATTAGAAAATAATTTTACCGCCTCAGCCTCAGTAGAGTCGGTATAGAGCACAGGCACATCTTTCTTAATGGCTCCCTCTTGCAGTAGCCCAGCAAACACACGTGCGCGCTCTGATCGTTCGCCCACAATAATCCGTGACGGGTATAAATTGTCATGCAAGGCCTGACCCTCGCGCAAGAACTCTGGCGAGAATATTACGTTTTGACAATTTAACTCGGCACTGACTCTCGCCGTAAAGCCCACAGGCACTGTCGATTTAACCACCATGACTGCGCTAGGATTAATCGCCATCACATCGCGAATCACCTGCTCTACAGAGCGGGTATTAAAATACTGCGTCTCTGGATCGTAATCTGTCGGTGTAGCAATCACAACAAAATTAGCACCCACATAGGCCTCTTTGGCATCTAGGGTGGCGCGCAGATTAAGTGATTTATGTTTCAGATAGTGCTCAATATCTGCATCCACAATCGGTGATTCGCGACGATTCACGAGCGCTACTTTTTCTGGACTCAAATCAATCGCTACTACTTCATGGTGTTGCGATAACAACACCCCATTGGACATGCCCACATACCCAATACCTGCAATTGCAATTTTCATAGTTATAGTATCAATGACTAAATGATTAAATGATTAAATGATTAAGGATTAAGGATGTGCCATCACCAATATGGGTTACTGCCAAACCACTTATTCTGGCTAAGGCAATGATTATACAGATGATTTCTCAAGCATACGTAGTAAAATCCAAAGGATCAGTACACTGGGTGGATACGGTCACGGGTACCCAATGGTATGATCCTGACTCTCGAAATGATTCAATGATTCAATGTTTTAATGCTTACGATGACTGACTACAGATCGCGCAGAGTAAACTCATGACACTATCCGTCACTATTATTACTAAAAATGCCGCTCGCACCCTAGAGCGCTGTCTGCAATCAGTGGCTTGGGCGGATGAAATTGTAGTAGTCGACTCCAATAGCACTGATCGCACAGCAGAGATATGCCACCAATATGCAGTACGCTTGATCAACACTCTCGAATGGCATGGCTTTGGTTTTCAAAAAAATCTTGCCCTGCAAGCCGCAACCGGGGAATGGGTCTTATCAATAGATGCCGATGAGTGGCTAACTCCTGATTTAATTGCCGAGATTAAACACCAGCTTGCCCAAAGTCATCATCCTGCTGCATTTGCTATGCCACGATTATCTAGCTTTTGTGGACGAAATATTCACCACTCTGGCTGGTGGCCGGATTATGTGGTGCGTTTATTTATTCGCACCCAAGCGCGATTCTCTGACGATGTCGTTCATGAGCACTTGATAGCGAATGGCGAAGTCAGAAGACTTAAAAACCCCATCCGACATGAAACCATGACAGACTTGGATCAAGCGCTGGATAAGCTTAATCGCTATTCCACCGCGAGCGCTCAGAGCTTATATCAACGGGGGCGGCGGGCTAACTTGTGGACAGCATTGAGTCATGGTTTATGGGCGTTTATTCGCACTTATTTTCTGCGTCGGGGGTTTTTAGACGGCACTGAAGGGTTTCTACTAGCCATCACCAATGCTGAAGGGTCATATTATCGATATGTGAAATTGATGCAATTGCATCGTCAACATCAACGCAAAACAACTGACCTCCACTAAGCATTACCACTCGCACTAAGGCCCCAACAAACTTGAAATTACCACCCGAAACAATTCTTGTGATCATCACGCGCCGCATTGGCGATGTCTTTCTAGCAACAGCCGCGATACGATCACTTAAAATAGCATGGCCCCAGTGTAACATTCACGCCTTAGTATTTGCTGGCACTGAAGGGGTCATTTCAGACAATTCAGATATCGATCATATTACTCGCATTCCAGAACGACCGACTGGCATGCAACACCTTAAACTATTGTTTCAAATATTCCGACGTTATGATCTAGCCTTATCTTTACTATCGGGCGACCGACCCACACTTTATGCCTGGCTAGCCGGAAAGCATCGCGCTGGCGTCCTACTTGATAGACCCGCAGACCGCTGGAAAACCAAATTACTCAACCAATACGTATTTTCTGACTTCATCAGCGATCACACAGTTAGAACCTACTTATCAGTCATCCGGCTGTTGAACATTGATACCTATGCAACGCTGACACCCGCATTCAATGCCGCCGATCAAGCTGCTATATCAACACTGCCCATACACCGGCACAAACCCCTGGTGGTGTTACATCCCTACCCTAAATACCGCTATAAGATGTGGCAACAATCTAATTGGATAGCGCTTGCGCAGTGGTTAGAGCAGCACGGTTATGCGGTCGCGTTCAGTGGTAGCCCCGATCCCAAAGAACTTAATTACATTCGTGAAATTACTGCGCAATTACCGCAAACTGTCATCAATACCGCAGGCATACTCAGCATCGGTGGCACGGCGGCGCTACTCGCGAGAGCCCACGCCTACATTGGGCCTGACACAGCGATTACCCATCTTGCAGCCGCCACTGGCATACCAACCTTAGCCTTATTTGGTCCTTCAGAGCCCGTGCGCTGGGGTCCGTGGCCCAAAGGGCATGATGGATCGACTAACCCATGGGTTAGAATCGGCACCCAGCAAAAAAATAATGTGCAATTAATTCAAGGCGTTGGAGATTGCGTACCCTGCGGCTTTGAGGGTTGTGAGCGACGCCTCGAAAGTACTAGCGATTGCTTGCTCAATATCTCGGTGGAGACTGTAACTCGATGTCTGGAAGACTTACTTCAAAATTACACAGCCAATAATCAGCTGTCTATATCCATTTAAAATCTGCACCCTCCCTAAGGCCATGTAGTGTCATACCGTATCGCGCCATCTCATCAGCTATCCATTGTCTTTGCTGCTGCTTACGCTGCCACTTACTCCACTTTCGCTCTAACCAACTTTGCTGCAACAATCGATAATTGTAACGGTAACCCAAACCTTGACTATTGGTGAGGCCTCGCTCTTGTTTCATCAACGTTTGCGTGACCGATCCATAATGGTGCAACCAAGACGCACCAGTAATACCTACTGGGACACTCGCTTTTTCTAATTCATTAAAAAACAAAGTGTCTTCATAGCCTAGCAAGCGCGGTGCTGCTCTGAAATATCCCACACCCATCCAAACCGAATGGTGAACTGCTAAGCACACCGCATGACGACCGCCAGCGCGACAAACGTCAGCCATTTTGCTGCTAGCTGCTGCCGAAAATTTCTCAAAATCATAATCTAATTCACCCTCAATCAAAGCGGGGCTAATTACTTTCAATCCGCGCGTCTCTGCACAACCAATCAGCGACTCTACCCATTGTGGTGACACTAAAACGTCATTATTCATCACAATTGTCCACTCTGCCTGCAAAGCGAGCGCCCCTTGATTCCAAGCGACGCCACACGCGTAATTATCTTGATTGTATATTTTATGAACAGGGCCTAATTGGGCAATGTATTCACGGGTGCCGTCCGTTGAGCCATTGTCAACAATCACTACACGATCCAGTGGCGTACCACAACGCAACATGCTCTCTATACACTGCTGGGTATATTCCAACGCGTTATAGCAAGCAAAAGTAATGGCGTATTTTTGTTTGTTCATTACAAAAGTTACTTTACTTTAATATGAGAGACCTTAAATTCATTTCGCATTCTTGCTAACGAAATATATATCTACTAATATTTCAATAGAACTAATTAGCACTTATTTTTGGCAATCTATAACAACAGCCATAATTATTATTTAAATATTTCTCGTTCACAGTATTCTTTAAATATTCTTACAGTATCTAATTGCTGGTCATTCAAGGACTCCAAGTGGGGACGCAACTGATGGCGGGTATCGTTAGCCCATTTTATATCCTCAATACCGTATGCAACACCATATATACGGTTCTTTTCTATTAGCCCTCGACGACTATATGGCCCATCATCATCAGGAATGATTATAACTAAACAGCCGCACAATGCAGCTTGCTCACATATAAAAGTCATATGATCATAGGATATAAAGACTTCAATTTGATTAAAATATGAGGCTCGCTCCTCGTCGCTCATACGCATAAATAACTTATCAATGCATGGATAATCAGGCGGGTGTTGGTCACGCCTTTTCATCCAACCTTTCTTTATTAGATATGCCCCACCCTTTCTATCGGACGTATTATTATTTTTATAAATTTTCAGATGCTTATCGAGATCTATGACTGTCAGACGTCCTTTACTGCTAAAGGCTGACGCAATTTCATAAAAATCTTGATATTTAAAAATATGATCACTTTGACTAAAGTGCAACTCGGCGTTTACATCATTCAGAACCCAACGCACCACATGTTTTGCATTCAAAGGATTTTGTTTAATAATCTCAGGATAAATTACAACCGTATTTTCTTTATCAAAGTAATTCCAAATAAGCTTTGGAAGCAAGCGTAGAATTTTTCGATCTAACTTACGCTTAAATGTTTTAAGAACTACAAATTTCCTTAGATACAAAAATAATTGAAATAAAAATGATTTGGCGTTATTTTTTATAAAATTTTTGTATTGATCAAAAACTGATTCGGCATGCCAATGAACATTTATATCATAAGTTGTCAGATAGACATTCGTAGCACCATATCGCCTCAAACAATCAGATAAGTAATGTAGCGCACATATACCACCTATATTCTTATCATAAGCGGGTGTATAGATAATATATGTATGCCCTATTAATTGATGGCGAATTTCCAATTGCCTTCGCAAATCAGATTATTACAGTGTCGTATAAAATGTAATGCCACCAGCCCATTGCTCTGATACCTGTTTAATATTTTTGGTTAACATTTGGGTCATGCACCAGAACTCCATATGCGGTCCATATGCCTTCATGAGCAATACCAGACGCGAGTCTGTGTGCACATATGCAGACAAGCACAGTATTGGAGTATAAAATTCCTCACTAATTAATAGATCAGGATTGCCGATTAGCGCCGCTAAGATATCTACACCACCACTCAAACAAATATTGCCAATATGCGGCAATTCAAGCATTTGTTGACGCTGAGACTCTACATCAAACTCCTGTAAGGCCTGAGGAAAATACCATCCTACAACACTGCCTTTACTACAGGCGCTTAGAAAATCGTCGTACCTAGCGCGCGGATCAATCAAGACGCTTTTTGATAACTGGACATTACTTTGAAGAACTGCTTTGAAATGGCAGTCAGGGAACCGTGAATTAAAAGATTTTTTAAAATTAGGCAAATCAATTTCTTCTAGATCTTTGCCTAATGAGTCAGCCGAGATCTGCTGTCTACATATAAATGGGATATGAACCCCATTGAACAGATTGCTGTAATCTTGGTTACCCAATATTTCCTTTTGCAAATTACCACAAGCAAGCTCAAAATCATTTGGATTTATCTTGGAATCAACACCTCCAAATTCAATAGATTTTTGAAGAACTTCTGAGTAATTAATCGCAGGCTGTTTTAATTGGTAATAATTCTGAGGGGTTTCACCAAAAACACGCATGCCATTTGAGGGAGTACGTCTTCCATCATTGTTAAAATAGTTCATCTTAATCTTAACCTCATCTTTATTTCGTAATTGTCTTTGTACGGCCGAATCCATGCTCATATGGGACTGGCAACAATGGACTGATCTCGAGATAGTCTCTTACTGATTCGTTATGGAAATTTATAAAATCTTTGTGCTCGCCAATAATACACTCGTCGCGATAAGGGCCAAGCCATGCGTTCATCATGCCCCGATTTAATATTGCTGTTAATGGCTCTTTTGTGACATTACCTATCGAAAGATCCATATATGGACAAGGTATTATTTCCCCGTCATGGTTCACAGTATTGATCCCTTTAACAGTGATGCATCTGCCGGGCTGGCCATATGACGGTGTCATATGCGTGAATACATTGTACTTATCCTCTAAGAATTTCAGTTGATCTACATCTTTTTTTGTACAAACCCATGTATCTTGCTCTCTCATCGTACCTACCGGCTTAGCCAAGGTCACATACAGCGGGATATCTTCGTCCTTAGAGAATTTACATAAATCTAAAAATTCATCTGAAAATACTCTGTCTCTAATAATACATGTAGAAATTAATAATTCCAGGTTAGCCTCTTTAGCTGCCTGTAGCGCTCTCATCACTCTTTTGTATGAACCCTTTTTATTTCTAAATGAGTCGTCTTCAGCTTCAATAAAACTATCGAGTGATATTTGTGCCTTATATCCGCCCAAACTAGCAAACCACTTTGCCTTGTCTGCATCAAAGGTCCAACCATTAGTATCCAAAATAATCAAATGTTTCATAGGATCTAGCGCTTCAATAAGCTTATCTAGACTCTTATCAATTAATGCCTCACCGCCAGTAAGGACGAATCGAAATATTCCACATTCATCTGCTTGCCTAGACAACTCTTTATAGTCATCCAGTGTCATTTGTGGTCGCGGATCAATAGCACCCGTCTTCTTTTTTAAATCTCGACTCATATAAGGTTCTTCGCAACAATGAACGCAGTTAAAATTGCATAAGGAACGATTTATTTTTAATCTCAGAATTGGGCTAATATCACCATCTAGCATGTTTTTAAAATAGTCTTGTATTTTTTGGTGGACTCTAGGTCTTTTTTGACTTTGATCCTTACGCTTATTTTTTTCAATTAAGGATAATGCCTCGTGGTCAGCAAGTATTTGTAGTGCATTAGCCATTTTTTACTCCTAAAAATTAGATCACTTAAGTTGTTTACGATTATATCAACTACTTTGCTCGAAATTTTTTCTTAATAATTTATACATTTACATATTAACTACATCTCTTATCCACTTTCTGATTCCGATATCTAATGGCGTCCACTCGTCGAGATCAAATTTTTCGCATATCTTTTGATTATTGGGAACATAGACATTTCGATTAAAATTCCCAATATCATGCTCCAGCCCTAAAATCCGCACTGATTTACTGGGGGATATTATATCTCTTATTAATTTTGCAAGATCACCTATACTTATTGCTTTTGATGAACCAACGTTATAAATCTGGTTATCTACATTCAGCATTAATTTCAAAAGCCAAGACCACGCATCCGCAATGTAGAGATATGATCTCAACTCATTGCCACCGCCTTTTACAATAATTTCTGATTTTGTTAATGCATCATTTACAAAGTTACCAATTGCATAATGTATATCCAACGGCAGATAGGGGCCAAAAAATGAGAAGCACCGTGCAATTGAGTATTGATAATCATAACGATCTGAATAATAGGCAATTAAATATTCTGCCACTCGCTTACCTTCACCTAGTGCAGAAGAAACTAAGTTGGTTTGAGGTGCGGTCAAATGACTCTCCGCAAAAAAATCCCCGGACGAAGAGCCATAAGCAACGCCAGATGACGTAAACAAAACTTTACTTACGCCAGCATTTACCGCCTCTTGAAGAGCGTGACGCGTTCCGGCATATAGCAGATCTAACTTATCGAGCTGGTCTTGGCCGCCAAAGGTTTCGGCAGCCGCCGTGGTTGCCATATGAATTAAATAGTCTATTTTTATTTTTTCTAATGAAAACGACCTAACATCCCCTTCTATAAAACGTATTCGACTTTTAAACGTATGGTTATTATCTGATTCCAGAAATAGTCTAATATTTCTAGTCACAACATAAATCTTTATTTCATAACCCATGACCTCATTAAGGTAACAAAGAATTTCTAACAACCATTTTCCAAAAAATCCCGTACCTCCAGTAATGCAAATTGACTTATTTCTAAATTCTGCAAATTCCGGATTTAGTCGTTTAATAATCTCGACGATATCATTATGAATGTCATAAACCATTTATGGGTTTTGTCTCATTGATATACTTCCTAAATACCTCTTGATTTGTTAACAAGTCATCGGGAGCCTGGGGATGCCACTTCCACTGACCTGGGGCGGGCACGCCGCCAATCGCCTCTAGGCTACTATCCAATGGAGAAGTCAACTCACACAGAAACAACATCGAGATAAAATGACCTCTAATATCACGCGTATGATTAATGAGGTTTCTGACAAAGATTGGTTCTGGTAGAAATCTGACATTAGCACCCAGCTCTGATTGAGAAACTTTTAGAACTCTATCCTCAATATTCTCTTTAAATCTAATAATACCGCCGGGAATATGCCATGCCGGACCATAAAATCTATCAGCACGCCAAGTTAATAAGGTTTCAGATTTTTCATTTTTAATTAATAAATCGACGTTTATCATAGGGGTTAATTGACTAATGAAATAAAAGATTTCCAACGGCAACCCCTCGCACGCATTAGGAATCTCTTTCAAAATTTCATTCAGGCGATCCTGTAATTCTAAACTCAATCTAATATCTCCAATTCATCCTCGCCCAATATTGCTAACTCTTGAATGTGGCCATACCGCTGTCGCAGTGTGCTGATCACTTCAGCTGAAAATCCAGCAGCCATTACAATAACTGCCTCAGGCGTATCCTCAAGTAGGTAATCTGGTGATTTAATCAAAATATGTGAGGCAGGCGTATATTTTTCCTGCTTAAAGGGGGCTGAATCGACGATATATCGGATGTTTTCGCTAATTTTTGCAATGGTAATCACTGCTAATGCCTGATGCCCAGCACCCCATACAACAACAGATTTTGGATTAAATCGCTCAATATATGCGCGTAATTGACTGGCGACTCGATTCTGTACAGCTTCAAAGTGCTTTATTTGTAAAGGCGGTCTTTTTCTCACCACCGCACTTAAAATATAGTTATACCAAACTACATCAATACTCAATACTTCATATCCATTTTTCTCTAACATAAACGTTAGCGACTTTTTATCAAAGTAGAAAATATGGTCTATTGTAAATTCAGAATATAACCCCTTTTGCAAAATCATATCAAAATTTGGTACCTCAACTAATCCTATTGCACCATCACTCATCAAATTTGAAAGTGCTTTTAGTGATGCATTTGGATTAGGCCAATGCTCCATAAAACTAAACGTTACAAAACCTTGATATTTAGTGCCTGGTGGGATTGATGTACCAGTATGGTCTAAATAACCTTTGTAAACTTTTAAGCCCTTATGAGTAGCCAATTCACAGGATACTTTTGAATACTCTATACCCTCAACAGATTTTGCACCACACTCCTTAAGCAATTCAAGATACTCTCCTCTTCCGGATCCTATCTCCAGAATATTCGCGTCATTGAGGGCATATAACTGTAACCAACTACCCAGCTGCTGAAGCCGATACGTCCTCATCTCAGGAGAAAACGCAATAGATCTGATTACTTCTCTATAGTAGTCAACTGGACTTAAATTATGTTGCACCGTACCGCACTGCGTACATTGCCATATCTTTAAATTAACAGCAGCATCATTTACTAACTGCTCTACATTTAAAAATCCCTGTGCGGCCCTTGGCGCACCGTCATAGGTTAACAATGGCTTTGGGAAAAAATCGCCGCCACAAATCCTGCAGTCTTCCATAACGTTTCTCAATTCTGAATACTCAGAGAGGCTGGGCTTAGCTCAACAATCATTTCGGCGCGCAATTGTGCCCTACTAAGTAGCGGCGACATATCCTCCAATGGCATAGAAATAATAGATCCATCAGCTTGCGGAATCGCTGCAACTTTGGGGGCAAGCACTTCATCACGCTTCAGATTTACATTTATTAGTCTTGGCCCATCAGTATTAAAGGCATCACTTAACTCTTCTACCGTATTAATATTTAATGCATTTAATCCAATTGCTTTTGCAATTTCAACAAAATTAGGTACGTAAAGTCCCGATGGTTCATCCGTACCTAAATATCGTCCCTCAAAATAATTTCGCTGGGTATTTCTGATTGATGAATACCCGCCATTATTCATGACTACAATAATAATTGGTAAATTTAAGGCCTTCAAAGTAGCCAACTCTTGCAGGTTGAGCATTAAACTTCCATCGCTCTCAACACACACAGTAGGTATGCGACCAGCACCAATACATCCCCCAATTGCAGCAGACAGACCATACCCCATAGATCCTAAGCCTGAAGTTAGAAACATTCGCTGCCCAGCTTTATTTCTGTAAGCCGTATAAAAAATCTCCACTGCCAGGCCAGAGCTTCCGGTAATCACTAATTGGTTCTCAGGAATCGCCTGAGACATTGTCTCGGCAAATTGATAATGACTCATTGGTTCAGCGTCATCAAATTGCCTACCGTCAATTGGAGTATATCTTTTCTTCCAATCTAGACATTTTATGCGCCAAGCACTCCAGTCTTTATAAACGACTGTCGCCCCAAGCAACCAGGCCACTAAAAAATCTTCCGCATCAGACAAAATAGGTAGGGTGACATCCATCTCATGTCGATCTAGTTCATTTTGATCAATGTCAACAACAATCTTTTTTGCATTACGGGCAAACCCTTTTGGATTGTATGCAGTAACTATATTATCCAACCTACAACCTATGCTAATGAGACAATCACAATTTTGTATTGCAAAATTTGGCGACCTTGCCGCAACCACACCTGGTCTGCCAATGTATAACTCATGATCCCAAGGTAATAGATCTGCAGCATTCCAAGTAAATACACATGGGATACCCATTTTCTCAATAAGATTTTTAAATTTGCTTGCCCCCCCAGATATCCTTACACCATGCCCTGCTAGAATCAGTGGCCGCTCTGACTGAGATAGCATCTTCTCCAGCTCTTCGAGCTGCTTTGAGAGGTTAAGTTTATGACTCTCTTGAGGCGGTATAAAAGACTCTAGTTTTTCTGGATCGATCGGTGCAGCTTGCACATCTAAAGGCACGTCTAGCCAAACAGGACCTGATCTACCCTGTTTCATATGCCATATCGCCTCTTCAAAACATTTGCGCACTTGCTCTGGTGAGGATACGGTAACCGCAAACTTAGTAATCGGTTTTACTACAGACACAATATCGACCTCTTGAACCCCGCTTTGCCTAAGCGCTCTGCCCTTTAATGCGTCTGGACGTTTGACTTGACCTGACAGCACAAACAGTGGCAAAGATTCAATCCATGCGCCTGCCACAGGCGTCAATATATTTGTTGCGCCAGGACCCGTTGTCACCATCGCAACACCAAAGCCTGATGAATGTGTTCTACCATAAGCCTCAGCTGCAATACCACATGCTTGCTCGTGATGACAGAGTATTGGCTTAATCCGATTCTCACATGCAAGAGCATCATTTAAATACATTGCTCCGCCGCCAGGCAAATAAAAGACTTCTGCTATACCTAAATCAGCTAGTCGTCCTAATATGTAATCAGCAACACGCATAGTTTTACCTGATTGCATCATTAATCTACCATCCAATACGTCAGCACTGATTTCCGATTTACATTTTTATTGATCGCGTCATCTGTATAAAAGGAATCGTTTTTAAAATGTGCTGTTGAGATTTCTTCCACAACCGCACCTTTAGCAGAACAAAAAGAATGGCGAACTTCTGGCATTACTGTCACCACATCACCAACACCAAGAACTCTTGATTTGCCATCCAACTGCAGCTCTAGCTCTCCAAATAACACATGAAATGTCTCTTCTTTTTTCTGATGATATTGCTCCGGATGGAATACCCCTGGCAAGCAGACCAATAATTTTTTGCAGTAATCTCGATTAACGATTGTCAACATCACAAGGCCAAACTGGTCAAAACGCTCAATACCGTAGTGATGCGATATCTCTAACTCGATCCCTCCAGGTACATTTATTTTAGCTTCGCTTAACAATTGTTTGGTTCTTTTCGCAATATCAAGCACTTTTTCTCTAGTATTAATATGCTTAGTATTATCCGGCGATATAGCTTGATCAGTTTCAATATCTGCAACAGCAGTAAACTCTGAGTATTTTGAAAAATCATTAGCCGTATATTGATTTGGCTCTGGGGGAAATGCAAAATAAAATCTTTCTCTAGAAACTTTTTCTCCAGATTTAATCTTGGTTTTTGCAAACATTCCCCGTCTTAACGATCTTAAACTTTCTTTTTCAGCGGCATTGTCAGGTAATCGAGTTTCGCCTTCACCACAAACCATGACCGCGTAGGCCGCAGCTGCTAACCATCTATCGGCTTGCTCGGGCGTCACAGAGTATGCATTGATAGGGTATTGCTCCGTTGCGAGGCCAACATGCTTCTCAAATACACTCGCGCCCTTTGCAATAGCTATTTTTATTAATTCTGTGTTATCGGGGTTCTCATGGGTTGAATATCCAATCCTGACGTTCGGATATCGTCTTTTTAAGAAATCAATTTGAGATAAATGCAGTTTTTCATCGGCAGTTGGATACTCACCAACGCAATGCATAATTACAAAATCTTTTTTACGATTACTTAAAAAACTAATGACCCTATCAATTTCTTCAATAGACGCGCCTGCAGTAGACGCAATAATGGGCTTATCAAAACTTGCCGCTATTTCTAACACTGGCCAGTCTGTAAATGAACAACTGGCTATTTTTAAAATATCAAGATTCTGCTCTTTGATCATCCCAAATGAGGATTCGTCAAAAGAGGTAGCCATCGCCAAAAAATTATTATTCCTTATTTCGGAAATAAGTGCATCAAATTGCTCTCGCGTAAGACGCGTTTCTGCAAACCGTTTTATGTATTTGATATCCATCCTCTCTTTTAGACTAGGATGGATAAAAGTGTCGAGATCTCGATATTGCAATTTAAATGCAAAATTAAATTGTGGATACTTTTGACAAACCCCTGCAAAGGATCTGATTAATTTTATACCATGAGATATATCGCCCATATGATTATTGGCCATCTCTAGTACAAATAAATGTTTGGGCAGATTGCTCATGTCGATCCTCTAAAAGTTTAAACCTAAAAACATCTCAATATGTTTAGCTGTATATTCTAGCATTTCACTATCTAATGCCGGCTGAACGCCTATCCAAAATGTATTGTTCATTACATTATCAGTATTAATCAATTCACCGCTAACCCGGTACGACACATTTCTCATGTAAGGCTGTCTCGTTAAATTACCAGCAAATAATAATCGGGTACCAATTTTGTTCTGGTCAAGGTAATTTAATAAATCAAGACGCGAAACTGGACTTTCAGGTTTCAGTGTGATCGGAAATCCAAACCAAGATGGATCAGATTGTGGTGTTGCTACTGGCAATTGCAAAAACTCTTCACAGTTACTTAAGCGTGATTTGAGAAAGGCAAAGTTACTTCTTCTGGCTTGAATAAATTGCGGTGCTTTCTTTAGTTGGGCTAATGCACAGGCCGCCTGCATATCGGTAATCTTCAAGTTATATCCGAGATGACTATAGGTATACTTATGATCATAGCCCAGTGGTAAATCACCAAGCTTCCAGCAAAAACGCTTGCCGCAGGTATTGTCTTTCCCCGGCTGACAATAACAATCACGCCCCCAATCACGAAAACTCTCAGTAATAATTCTTAATTCATCATTGTTTGTAAATACCGCTCCACCCTCACCCATAGTAATGTGGTGGGCCGGATAAAAACTTAAGGTGCCAATATCGCCAAAGTTTCCAACCATTTTCCCTTTGTACGTTGTACCTAGAGCATCGCAACAATCCTCTATCAGCCATAAATTATATTTTTTACAAAGTGCAGTGACGACATCCAAATTAAACGGGTTACCCAACGAGTGCGCCAGCATAATCGCCTTAGTTTTAGGCCCTATCGCCGCTTCTATCTTGCTTGCATCAATGTTATGCGTAAGCGCATCTACGTCTACAAATACAGGCACAGCACCAAATTGTATAATCGGATTAACAGTAGTTGGGAACCCAGCCGCTACACCAATCACTTCATCACCCTTTTGTATTGCACGCTCACCTAATTTGGGTGACGTTAAAGCACTAAAAGCAACTAAGTTTGCAGAAGAGCCTGAATTGACTGTAATTAAATATTTAACCCCAATGAATGCTGCAAGTTGCTTTTCAAACTCAGCATTAAAACGCCCTGTTGTTAACCAACCATCCAAAGAGGCTTCCACCATATTTTGAAGCTCTTCTGCACCGATGAGCTTTCCAGAGGGCGGTACCAACGTTTGACCTGGCTCAAATTTTTGGTGAGCAAACTCAATGGCAGCATACTGCTCTACCAACTCCGATATTCTTTTTCGAATATTTTCTTTCTGTGATTTTTTCTGGGCTTCTATTTCAAGACTCATATTCTATTCGCTTACGTATTGGTTAATCTGACTTAGGCTAAATTCACGCATATTTTCACCTTGCAGGCATGCATAATGCCATTGCACTAATTTTTCAATCGCTAATTCTAAATTCCATCGAGGATGCCAGCCCAAATTACGGTTTGCTTTAGAGCAATCAAGTTTTAAAAAGTTAGCCTCGTGCAAATGTTCTGACTTTTCTAATTGCCACTCCGCTGGACTATTCCATTTTGAAATAACCAACTCTACGACTTCTTGCACAGCGCGATTATCCGCATCAGCAGGTCCAAAGTTCCATGCGCTTGCATAGCTTCCATCTGCTTCATACAAATGCTGCAGCAAAATCAAATACCCGGAGAGTGGCTCCAAAACATGCTGCCAAGGGCGAGTTGCCCTTGGATTGCGGATACGCAAAGCGCTGTTGCCTTCAAATGCTTTAATAGCGTCAGGGATTAATCTATCTTCAGACCAATCGCCGCCACCAATCACATTACCTGCTCTTGCAGTAGCAACATGGTGTGTATTATTTTGATTAAAAAAGTAAGATTGTCTGTACGCTGAAGCCACTAGCTCAGCACACCCCTTACTGTTGCTGTAAGGGTCGAAACCACCTAATTGATCGTTTTCTCGATAACCCCAAACCCACTCTTTATTTTCGTAACACTTATCGGTAGTTACTACTACCGTAGCTCGAGCAGAATGTAGATGCCTAGCCGCTTCCAGTAAGTGTACTGTACCCATTACATTAACTGCATAAGTTTCTACTGGATTTTGATAGGAGTAACGCACTAACGGCTGAGCAGCCATGTGTATAATAATTTCCGGATCCGAATCTAACATTGCCTTTTGTAAGCCAATGAAATCTCTTATGTCAGCAATGTAAGATTTCTCAATAACCGAAGGTATATCCAATACATTATATAAGTTCGGATTTGTGTTCGGACTTAACCCATATCCAGTGACCTTTGCGCCCATCGAAGCCAACCATAACGATAGCCACCCCCCCTTAAAACCGGTATGTCCAGTTACAAAGACTTTCTTACCATTCCAGAACTGCGCGTTAACAGCTTGCTTCATCATCACCAAGTTTTCCATGGTGCGCTTCCATCATTCCATAGCTCTTCAAGGTAATTCTTATCCCTCAGGGTATCCATAGGCCGCCAAAATCCATGGTGCTGAAAGGCTGCGAGTTCACCATTATCCGCCAGTTTTTCCATGGGCTCTCGCTCCCACGTCGTTTGATCATCAATAATGTAATCCATTACCTTGGGTGACAACACAAAGAACCCACCATTGATTAATGAACCATCGCCTTGCGGTTTCTCTCTAAAGCTATTCACCTTTTCGCCTTCAATATCCAATGCCCCAAATCGTCCAGGAGGAAATACTGCCGTTAAAGTAGCCTTCACATTTAAAGACTTATGGAATGCGAGCAACTTTGTAACGTTAACATCGCTCACTCCGTCCCCGTAGGTCATACAAAAACATTCTTCGTTCTTCACATAATCATATACACGCTTTAGCCGGCCTCCGGTCATTGTCTTCTCACCGGTATCCACTAACGTCACCTTCCATGGCTCAGCATTTTGATTATGCACTTCCATTTTGTTATTAGTCATATCAAAGGTCACATCAGACATATGCAAAAAATAATTCGCAAAATACTCTTTAATCACATACCCTTTGTATCCGCAACAAATTATGAAATCGTTTATGCCGTGCACTGAGTAATGCTTCAGAATATGCCAAAGTATTGGCATTCCACCAATCTCAATCATCGGTTTCGGCTTATGATCTGTTTCTTCCGAAATTCGAGTCCCTAAGCCGCCGGCCAAAATTATCGCTTTCATAATTCTAGGCTTCTGAAATTATAACTATATTTATCCCTAATCATTACCCAATACATCCCTTTTAAAAAACGCCTTTTAAAACCTCGCCCGCCTCTTTATAAAGAGACCCCGATTCACAGAAAACTTATTCACAATCCCTGTACATCTCTCTTTCTTATCAGACGACAATATCTATTCAAACGTATTCATTCTGACCGATCCAACGCCCTCAGACATCGAAAAATCGTCGTATTGAATTCGAATTTTATAGTACAAAAATATGTCATCTTTTATAACTATATTTTTCAGAACTAGACTTAGTTTTTCGAACCTATGGTTTATATTAAAACCATGGTCTGTAATATATTGATTACTGATTTGCTTATCATTTAAATATACGCTTAATAACTCCGTAGGTGCGCTGGCAACAGTACTATACATGCGAACCCCGTTTAATTCTCTTAAATTGATTTGATCAGTTAATAACTGTCCCGGCAAAAAGGGTTGATCTAGCAACTCAACGTATACACCGGTAACCTTCTTGGATGCACCTGTTTTAAGATTTTCGATCGTAAATTTCAATGCGTATGTTTCAAAATAATCTGCTCTTTGAACAATTAAATTATTTCTTTTATCAAAAATTTTGCTAGTAGTATCAACTGAAACTTCAGATTTAATTTTATTGATTTTATCTGATTGCTTTGAGTGAGTGTAATATGTCACAGGCGTTGACATATCTTGACCCTTAACAACGTCAAACTGATAACGCAAATAGTGCCGATCTAACAAATAGGGGAAAGCAGAAACCATCGATATATGTTTTTCATTTTGACAAATTGCATTCATGTCTGGTGAAGTTATTTTGCTTACATAACCCCAATTAAATGGCATTACCTTTCCATACAATGGCTCGCGCGCTTGGAAAGCTGCACTGTAATAGGGTTGCTGGGTATTATTTAAATAACATTTAATATCTACTGCGTTGCCGCCAATAAATTCTTCCGAAAAAATATTTAATTGGTTATTTAATTCTGTTGAAAATTTAATATCTTTAAGATATGGCAAATTAGTTGACAGCTCATATTTTAAATAAATTGGTAATTTTATATTGATAAATTTATAGACATGCCCATATAAAACTTCGAATATTATATAAATTGATATCAAGGTTGCTAACATTGTTTTATTTAGCAACTGATAATTCATTAAACCTATAACATAAATATGCAGAAATGGCCCAGCCAAATAAATATGCATCAGTGATGGCGTTGGAAAATACATCAGCACGCACAATAATCCAATCCCGCCTACCGTCATTAATTTAATCTCTTTTAATGACCTTGGTTTTTTATAAATTTGCCATATCAATGAAATCATTGTTACATATTCAAACAAGTAGGTTAAATAGCGCACACCATCATGGCCGTTCTTTGCTGACAGTAGGGCGTCAAAAAACTTTTTGGCCAGATTGTTTTTTTCGTTATTTTCGGTCGAGAATGCATAGGCATACTTAATTTGCTGATTAAAAAAACTCGTAATGGCGCCATCTACATATAAAGTATACAAATAGTAAAGCGTAACAACGGTGAATCCTAAAAATACTAGCCCAAACTTTTGTATATATATTTTTCTTGCGCATTTGCTAAATTGACAATACGCAATTATTACTAGACCTGAAATCAATAACGCAACAATGCCATAATTTATTTTACAAAAACCACTTAAAGCGGCCAATACGCCAATGAAAATCCAATATGGCCAATTTAGTATTTCTTTGCTGACATAAATTAATACGATGAGTAATATAAATATCAAAGCATATACACTACTCCAAGAGTGGATATAAAATTGAAGTGGCTTTGATAAG
>Ga0214919_10002976_pt1 | contig 26136 bp, 28 predicted proteins | sample LL1503_MetaG_FD_177994 | JGI IMG/M metagenome (GOLD analysis project Ga0214919, IMG submission 177994) | Freshwater microbial communities from Lake Lanier, Atlanta, Georgia, United States - LL-1503 | ecosystem: Environmental > Aquatic > Freshwater > Lake | place: USA: Georgia | collected...
GAAAATGTCGGACGGGGAAGGAATCTTACCGCCCGCTATTGGTTGAAGAACAGGTGTCACTCTAGTGATTGCTTCGCCAGTTTGCAAAATGATGCGTGCTGGGTTTTGAGTAACCGATCTGCCGTCGGCCGCGACCAACTGAGGAAGCGGTCGCCGCCACCAGCACACGGCGTACCCGAGCGCGTAGCCGCACACGAGTCCCCCGAGTAGAAAACCGATGTTGCGCTGCATCTTCAATCACCGAGGTCATGCAGATACTTGGAAGCAATCGCCCCGCCAATGAGGAACAGCGCAGACAACAGCGGTGACGGCCCCTGAGCCGCGGGAGGCTGGGCGGGCGGCTGGCTGGGCATGGGCTGGGCCACCACGCGGGCCTGCGTTTGCACGACTGGCTCGGCGGCCCGTGCCTGCGGGGGTGCCTGCGGGGGAGCCTGCGAGGGAGCCTGCGTGTACGGCTGAGACGGATTGATCGAGGAGTTAGCCGTTGAAATCGACGCTGCTTGCTGGCCCGTCTGCTGGCCCGTCTGCTGGCTCACCTGCTGGGTCATTTGTGCAAACTGACGAAGGTAGGCACAGATGAGAGCCAGATCACGGTCGTTGTCGGCAAACACAAGCGTGCTGCCCATGGTCGTGCTCGGAGCCCGCCGCTCTGTCAGTTCGTGCTCGAAAGGCAGGTAGCAGACGCCCTGATTTTGTCCCGTAGGGACAATGACGGTCTTGTAGTAGATAGCCTTAGAGGGCATCTCGACGAGCATCGGGTAGCGCGAGCCCGGGAGTGCCTGCTGGAACTCGAACAGCGTCGAATCATCTACCGTCTTGGGATGCTGAAACACGGGCAGGCCCGTGCCAGCGAACGTGCCCTTGGACACGCGCACCGAGCGGCTGCCGCGGTTGTGCACGCGCAGGTAGTACGAGGGAGTGAACTGAGACGGCTCGGGCGAGACGCCAACACCGTAGCCAGCCCCTACGGGCTGGTAGAAAGTCGCGGGCCCCGCGTTGTTGAGATTCTGGGCCTGCTGCGTGTAGAACTGAGGGTTGTTGTTGCCGTAGGCAGACTGGTCTGTGTCGGTGGTGGGGCCTGCCGCGGTCAAGCGAGTGCCGCTCACCGCCTGAAAGGCGTTGTAGGGGTTCTCACGAGGCTGCGGATCGGGAGGCCCGTACAGCGCAGAGACATTCATCAACTCGTCCATAATCGCTCCAGCCTTTGAGGGGCCCAACGTTAGCGGCTTAGACTGGTTTGGAAGAACTTGCAATCCAGTCTGGTGTGTCGCTTCGTGGTCGCTACGGCTCGCACTCGTCCGTCTGCTTGGGCGCAGGCTTCACGTTACCCGCCGCAAGCGCAAGCGCCGTGGACACGCCAGCAGCGGCCCACACGCCCGCCGACACTGCCACGCCCGAAGCGAGCAGGCCAAGCGGCGGAGCGAACGCGGTCAGCACCGCGCCAACAACAAGTGACCAGTTCAGGGCGCCGCCATGCGCGTCCACAGAGGGCTTCGACTTCTTCTTCTTGGTAGCCATTCGGTTATCCTTTTTTCAAAACGAGGTAAGAGCCTACTGCCAAGATGCCGACCGCTAAGATGCCGCCGTACTTCTTGGGCGGCGGGGGCGGAGGCGGTGGCGGTGGCGGTGGCGGCGGTGGCGGAGGCGCAGTGTCGCGCTTGTACTGTTCGATGACGGCTTGGATGCCGCCCTTGCCTGTCGCCTTGAGCACCGAGTATTTGCCGTAGGGCATCCCGATGAGCAGGTCGATGAGCGGCGGCACGGTGGCGGGCGTTCCGAGGAACTCCATACCGTTCAACGTGCTGTTGCCAACGTACTGCTTGAGCATGCCCGCCATGATGCGCTTGCGGGTCTCCACGTCAGGAATCGACGAGAGAGCGAACAGAAAGCGCGCCAGCGTCTCGGTGCACGAAGCGAGCATACCGAGACGTCTGCCAGCGCGACCAGTGGCTAAACTAAACGAAAGTATCTCACCCGCCACGCCGGGCTGCCAGCGGCTCTCGATGCCCTTCTGCGCGTCTCGCGAACCCTTGCTGGTGCGGAAACTGCCGCCCTCGTCGGTGTTGTCAGGGTCGTTATCGTTGGGGCCAGCGTAGTTCCACCCTTCCGCCTTCGCCTTGGGATTGGTCTTGGCAACCAGTTCACCGAGACGGAAGTAGAGGCGCCAACCGTTTCTGGTCTTGTTGCTTCGCGAGCCGCAACCGAGGACGTTGATGATTTCCCACGCGAGATTCACGTAGACGTTCTTCGCTTTGGGGAAATCGCCCTCGGCCTCCCAACTGCCCAGCCAGCCTTCGTAGTTCTTCATTACGTAACCGCTGACGATCAGACCCGCGCCAACGTACGGGTTCACGGCTAACTGCTCCGTTCCCATCTGAATCGCTACGTCGCCTGCCGCGTTCGCGCCGCCTCCTGCGTACGCGGTGCCAATTTTTGCCGCTTCGGCAATCGGTGCGTTCGGATACTCTTGTTGGAGTTTCTTCGCTCCTTCCGCAATCAGAGCAGGCGCGGGGCTCGGTTCCGCGGAAGCAGCCGCGCTCATGCCGACCGAAGTGCGGAAAGGCGCGTCGAGGCGACTGCTACTGACCCCCATACCGAAACGGTCGTTGCTCATCTTAGCCCTTCGTGATGAAGTACAGTGCCGCTACGGCTCCTACTGCTCCAAGAATCAAGCCTGTGCTTCCGCCGCCGCCCGTAGACGGCTGTTCCGAGCCCGCGTCGGCGTACCCTCCGCCCGCGTCCGCTGGAGCGCCTGTCGGGGCCACCTCCGTGGGCGTTCCGCCGCCAGTCACAGCGTCGTACGCTTGGATGACGCCATTCACAAGGCTTGCAAGATCGGAAGTATTCGGCAGACCCGAAGCGCACGCGGCGAGGGCCTCCGTGGCGGCGGGGCCAAGAGCGGCGTTCAGAATCGTGAAGCCCTGCGCCTCTTGCATGGCAGTAGTGGACGGTGTTGACTCACGGGACATACTGGTGGCAAACACAGACATTCGCGCGGCGGCGTTTCCGAGACTACCGCCGTTGCCCTTGCCTGATTTGACACAACGGAACTTGCCGCTGACGTTGCAGTCTTCTGCGGGCGGGAACAACGGTCGCTTCTGGGGGAACTGCATCGTTGTCGCCCCTCGGGGCGTGTAAGCAGTAAAACCGTCATTGAGCGGGAAGATCACGTTGACCTGCTGCTGGCCCGGGTACGCGATGAGCAGACCGTACTTAGGGAATTGCTGCTCGGGCTGCTTGTAGGTGCCCGCTTTCCCCTTGCCTGTGGGCGTGATGAACTCGGCTGGCACCTGCGAGCCGTCAGTCAACTCGTACTTGTGATCGGAGCCGTCGTCGCGCATGCTTTCGCTCACGAAGGTGAGTTTCTCGCCGTTTCGGTACGTCTTGAACACGGCCCATGTGTTGTAGGGCGGCGGTGCTCCCTTGCCGCCCCATGATCTGTTCTTGCCTGTGCCGGGGCCTGTGCCTGCGTCTGGCGCGGGCGGCTTCCGAGCGTTCAAAACACCGCTAGAAATCTTCACGGTACCAGCGTTCGTGTACTCCCACCCGCCTACGGACAGGTTCGTGGTCACTGGCGCGAGCGGACAGAGGGCAGGGCCCGCGCTCCGCAGTTTGTTCCAAGCGTCCTGACCGTCGTATCCGCTGTAAGTACCGATAACGTCGAGCGAGTACTTCTTATCGTCCTTCGGCATCATCTTGAACAGTTTGATCACGCATCCCGCGTCGCTTCCGCGCATGCCGCGGCCGAGGCGTCTGCGACCCTGCATGACACTGTGAGGCGCCACGGCGGGGTAGGGCATCTGGGCGTCAGAGAAGATCGAGCCAGTCATGGTCGGCCAGTCGCACCCCATCGGCGCCGACGTGGGCGAGAGTAGAGGCGACGATCCCAGACTGCTGTTGAGGCTGTTACGAAGGCTGTTGCTGTACACGGTGGCTCCTTTGGACTAACTCTTGGACACCGCGTACACGCCCAGACCCAAAAGGGCCAGCGCCGCGAGCGGGTGGACGCCGCTCTTAGCGGCGGGAAGTGCGGGAGGGGCTGCGGGCGGCACCGCTTCCGTCTTCACGGGCGCCACAGGCGTGCCCACAAGCGACGGCGGTTGAAGCGGCTCAGAGATCGGGTACCCCTTCGCGTCGTGGAGCGCCTGCGCCTTGTTGGCCTTGATTGCGCTCAACTGACCGCCAATCTGGGTGAGCACATTCTCCAAACAAGCCAAGGCTTGCTCCTGCGAAAGCAGTGAATACTGCGTCGGCAGTAGGCTCTTGATGATACTGTTGGTCTTAGCGTTGTCGCGGCTGGTCACGTGGAACGTGAGCGCCATTTCTGGGTGGCCCTCGCCTCGCGAAACCTTGAGCGGTGAGTTCAGGTCATAAACGGGGTCGTTGATGAGCACCGTCTCGAAGCCGCCGCCCTTGGCGGGGTCGTAGAAGAACTGGGTAAGCGTCAGATCGGCCTTCGTGCGGTCGCCATACGGAGCGCGGAGCAGCAGCACGTCATACGGTTTGGCCTGAGCAAACTCGGCGTCCTTGGCCGCCAGATTGCTGAAAGCACCCGTAAGCAGTTTGCTGAGTTCCTTCAAACCCAGTTCTTTGTTGGACGGCAGACGGATCACGTCGTCCACGGGCACGATCACCCGAATCCGCGTCAAACCGTCTGCCCCGACAACGGGCTGGAACACGACGGGCATGTACGAGGTGCCGGTGTCTGCGGGCCCCGAGGGTTGCGTGTCGCCTTTCCACAAACGCGGGGGGCCAGAGGTCGGCGGGGGCGGCAGGTAGGGGAGCGGGTTCGTCTTCGGCGGGCCGTAGTACTTGGACGGTGGCGGCCCGTAGGACGGAGCGATCTGCACCACAGGCGGTGGTGGGTACGCCGCCGCATCCTTCCGCGATTGCTGCGTGCCATTAGCGACCGCCGCAAGCATTTGTAATGCAACGGGATCCAAAATCTTGTAAAGAAACACAGCGGTTGGGATGTCTTGCGAAGCGTCAGGGTTAGTGATGTTGCTCCACTCGTGCCCGCGCAGAGTCGTCTGAGCAGGTCGAAGTGAGGGAGACAGACCCAAACCGCCAATCGGATACAGCAGGTCAACGCGCTTGGAGCCAGTCAGCGCGACCATGTAGCCGTATCGGACGAGCCACTGCCGAAAGTCGAGGTTCATGGCCGAAACCTTCGACCTGAACTGCTCCCAAGCCTCCTCCTTGCTCGCCGCTGCCACAGCCAAAATCGGTTTGGCTATGGTGCGTGCGCGTGCCTCGTCGGGGGTCAAACCCTCTTTCACAGCATCGGGACGTTCTACGGCAATCAACGTCACCACGCAGGAGGTCGCTTGGGGGCTGAGCGGGGCAGAGCGCATGCTCTGCTGGTAGGGCGTGCTAACAGTCATCATGGGGCTGTTCAGCGACGAACCGCTCAAGTCGAGCGAGCCGCCGTGAGGCCCGCGGGCTGAATCGTTGATCGAGCCGCCATGCGCTCCGCGGGCGAACTCGTGGGTGCCGTCCATGGAGATACCGCTGATCTGGCGGCTCGGAGCATACAGGTTTAGAGGAACGGAGTACCGCGGTTGTAGCGAGTCCAGCGCGCCCGGGGGCAAGGGCTGGTACGCTCCTACCTGACCTGTCGGCGTGTAGAGCGTGCCATTCGGTGCCCCGTCCGTGTACGGGCGCGGGCGCTCGGCGTCGATGCCAGCCATGCAGAGAGAGCAGCAGCCGCAGCCACACATTGTCGATTGTCCACTCATGTTGGTGCTCTTTACGGTAGGACGAAGCCGTTCCTGCTTCCTGCGGACGGGATCGTAGATGGTTGCGACGATGTTCTCGTAGGGCACCTCAGAAGCGATCTTCTCGCCTCCGCGTCCGCCGTACGGGCCGTCTTTTGACAGTTCGTAGAACATGCCGTTGCAGTAGCCCATGGCGTGAAAGAAGCCGTCGGGGCGGTTCGTCTTAGCGATCCCCGCAAGGAACGCCTCGACGCCCACGCTACGGCAGAGCGTGGCGAACAGAATCGAAAGGTCGTCACAGTCGCCCGTGCCGACGCCCCGAAACTGGAACGGCCCCATAGGGGTCTGAACCTTGATGGTCGGCCCCAGCGTGCGGTACGGGCCTTGCAGGATCTCCACCATCGGTGTTTCCTGCGTGTACTTGACGTTGTTCCGAATCCACACCGCCACGCGCATGGGCACTTGGCTCTTGGCTTCGGACAAATCACCGACAATCGACGAGGCCAACGCTCGGATGGGCGCGTCCATGCTCCGCATGTGCGCGACCTCATTGGCGGCTTGCACCGTCTGCTGAGTGCTAAGAATCCCGTCCGTGTGGCTGTTCGCCGCAGCGAGCGCGTCGGGCAGCCCAGACGAGAGCATCGGGAGGTGTGGAATCGTGCTATTCGGTTTCATGGGCAAGACCTAGTGCGTCGGCCTTGCATACTTCTTCCAAACACAGAAGCAAGCGGCGGTGCTGTGTCGTGCCGTAGTCGCTAGACGTCTTCGGTCTCTCCCAGCCCGCCAGACGAGGGCGAGGGGGTTGAGACAATCGGTGACGGCGGCGGAGGTGCATACGTGAAGGCGTCATACTGACCCGACGGGCGCGGGGGCGCCTGCTGAGGCTGCTGAGGCTGCTGCGCGATCGGCCGCGGAGCGGAGCGAAGCGGCGGGGGCGGCTGCGGAAGGGGGCCCGTGGGGGCCTGCGGCTGCGGGGGCTTGGTATTGGCGCTAGCGACCATGCTGAGCACGGTGCCGATCGTATCCATGATCGACGGTTTCTTCTCCTCGCCCTCGTCGTAGTCGATGCCAATGTCAGAGGCGATCGCCCTGCCAACAAGGCTCGCCCGCTGGTCGGCGGGCAGCGACGAAAGCAACGGTAGCAGGCGCTCGGACTTGAGCGGCTCACGGTTGGCCTCCGCTCGCATCATCGCCATTTCTGCCTTCCCTGTTTCCACGCGCATCTGCGTGGTCACGTCATCTGCCCGCTGGCGAAGCGATTCGATAATGCGGCGCTGCTCTCTGATCTCGTCCTCGTACCGCGTCCTGAGTTCTTTCGTATCAGTCTCGTGTCGAGCCGTCACCCGATCGATTTCGCGCCGAATGTCCTCGGAGGAAGACCGCTGCGAATGGAGCATCATCTCCAGACGCGCACTCTCGGCCTTGCCCTTGTCCTCGCGCAAACGGTTCACCTCGTCCGTGAGGCGGTCACGCAGATCCTCGTACCTGTTCCGCGCCGTCTCTGCCTCCCGCTCGCGACTATTCTCCAAATCCTTGATGCGACCGACGCTGGCTTCCAACTGCGCCTTGAGCGTGGCGATCGTCTGCGCGTTGCTCGATTCTATGACCTTGGTGGTCTGCTCGCTCATCTCTCTAACGAGAGATACCTTCTCGCCGCTGTCGGCACTGAGGTGCTTGATTTTGCTCTCCTCAAGCAACCGCTGCTCCCGCAGTTTCTCCTCGTAGGACTTGCGAAGCGCCTCAATCGTTTGCTCGCTCGCCTGCTGCAATCGGGCAACCTGCTGCTCGTTCGCCTGCTGCATGCGGGCGACCTCTTGCTCGTTCGCCTCCTGCATACGGGCGACCTGCTGCTCGTATCGGTCTTCGGCCTGACGCGCAGCCTCCCGAATACGGTCGATCTGCTCTGCGTACCGCTCCTCGGCCAAGGCCAGTTCTTCTCGCGTCTCCTCGCGCATCTCCTCCACCCGCGTCTGCCAGAACTCGCGCTCTTGCTCGGAACGCGCTCGCTCGGAAGACATAGATTCGCTGGCAAAGCGGTCGAGACGCTGGACGCTCTCAAGCGCAATCTCGTCGCTTTTGGAGAAATCAGCAGGCGCCGCGGGGGCCACGGCGCGGCGTGTGCGGAGCGTGTCGCGCTCGATTCGGTCTCCCCTGTCGCCCCTGTCGCCCCTGTCGCCCCTGTCGCCCCTATCTCCTAAGTCGAAGCGGTCGCCACGCTCCGAGCGATCACGCGGCTCCACGCCAGTCAGGCGGCTGCCGCGGAACAGACTGGATGCTGGCATACGCGGCGGAGGCACACTGATCTGAACAGGCCCGCTCGTGAGCCCGTTCGAGAGCCGCGCCATAAGGTTCACAGGGCCTCGAACACCGTTGTCCTGCGCCAGTTTCTTGATTTCCTGCTCGGACTTGTGGCCGGGCGTGACCGAGATTTCCTCTCCGTCGGCGTCCATGAGCACGATCTCGACAACATCGTCGAGATCGAACTGTCTGAAGATGGGGTGCTTCGCCTCTTTGGTCTCTTTCGCCATGCGCTCCTCCGTGAGACGTCCTCGGTTTGGACAATCCGTGTTGACTTGGGTGCGCTCGCAGGTTACACACAAGCGTGACACAAAGCAAGACCGACCCCACACAGAGAGGAGACAACCCGATGTTTGATGCACTCACCGCAGAAGATTTACAACGCAACGCCACACGCATCGGAGAGAGCGTCCGCGCCTCCCTCTACTACCTCTCAGACGTAATCGAAGCCCACAACAACGAGCCCGAGAACGAGGCCGTTGACTGTGTTACGCTTCTCCAAACCGCCGAGATCAAGTTCGTGAAGCCGCGCGGCACCATGATCGAGGGGCTGATGAATCAGTTCAACGTCTTGCTCGTTCAGATCGTGCCAGTGCACGCGGGCCACTCGATCGGTCACGTACTAGAGCAAGGGTACCACGTGGTTCCGAACAACATGATTGCGGTCTTCAAGCAGATTATCTTGAACGCTCACGCCGCCGCGGTCACGGACTTGCTCGCGGCCATGGCTGACGAGGGCGACGAGGGCGAGGACGACTACGCTGGCGACGGGGGCGCGCAGACTGAAGGCGAGGGCGGACACTCTGGCTCGGGCGAGGGCGCCGAGGACATTTAGACAAACCGAGGAGCCTCATGCGACAGCCTTCCCCAGAACTCCTTGACCTGTTCTACCGTAGTGGGGCGTTCCCGATTGACGACCTCGACGTGCGCGACTTTGTTCAGCACACGAGCAGCGTCTACGCCTCTACGTGGTTTGTACCGACCAGAACGATCCCTGCGGTCTTCTTCGTCATGGGCGGAGGAAGCGGCGACCTGTCCGCCCTCATTTACGAACTGAGACGGCTCGCGGAAGTGACAGAGGCCACCGCGGCCGCGCTCAGCCTTCCTCTTGAAAGACGGTCGGCCAAGCAGGCGCTTTGCTATCACTACTTTGTCCAAGTCACGCACATCGACTCTCGCGTGTACGCGAAATCGGTTGAGGAATGGGACGACGCCCTCACGCCGCTTCTGCACGCCTCCACGCTCCACCCTTGGTTTCGCCCGTTCGACGGGTACGCGGAGACGTACAGGGTCGGCTACATCATGGCGAGCAGCCTGCCAGCGGTGGACTTTGACCTTGTGGCGCAAGCCGAGTATCTGGGCGACCCTGACGCGCCCGTAGCCAAGCGGGCCTCCCGAGGAGTACTCAATGCGACTGGCATGGACGGTTACGAAACTCACAATGCTGACGACGGTAGTGACGACCTTGGTTCTGACGACCGTGGCGTCGCGAATCGTTATGAACGTCCTGACTTCTTTGAAGAAGACTACGCAGGAATCGACAAAGCAGGCTTGAGCGCGGTGTCGGAGATCCGCCTGTCGCGTGAGGACAAGAAGTTTCTCAAAATCGATGTGAGGGACGACCTATGAGTGACCGCCCATCCAGCGAGCCCGACGAGAGCATGATCTTCTACACGATACGGTTCCCAATCGAGTGGGAGGGCCGCATCGAGGCGCTCCAGCGTGAGTTCGAGCAGAACAAACCCGCTGAACTGCTGAAGGTATCGGCTGCGGCCGTGATCCGAAGGGCGTTCCGCATTGGTCTCAACCGTTTGGTTGAGGAGTACAGAGACAAAGATGCAGGATAAGTCCTATGCTCACCGTGGCTACTTCGCCAAAGAAGCCTTCGCCACGATCGAACGGTTGCTGAAGAATCCTCTGTTTAGAGAAAGCCTCCACACTCGCACGGCGCAGGTGGCGAGCGTGTTCCGCGTTGCAGTGGCGATCGGCCTCGAAGAACTTGAGCGCCAGTACGCGACGCCAGCCAACGACGGTAAGAAAAATGAAAATCCTGACCATTGATCCCGGTCTGAGGTGGTGTGGTGTCGCCGTAGGCGACAAGGACTCCAAGATTTTGACAAATTGTGCTCTGGTCAAGTCTCCAGAGGCGAAGGCTCGCGACGGCATGGCATGGGCTGGCATGGCACGCGCCGTGTGGACGTGGGCAAGAGCGGAAGGTGCCCTCGGTTTGGTGGTCTGTGAGACGCCCATGCAGTACCAGCCCGGGCATCACGGCGGAAAGCGTGTTGACCCAGACGACATTTTGCAGTTACAAGGGGTGGTTGGAGCCCTAACCGCTCTGTTCAGCATCGACGCCACGCGCGTCCAGACGATCTACCCGTATGCGTGGAAAGGCCAACTTCCCAAGGAAGTCTGCTACAACCGAATCAAGAGCCGCCTCACAGACGCCGAGCGGTCTCTGCTACTCGGGGCCAAGTGCGCCGAGAGCCTGCGTCACAACATCGGTGATGCTGTCGGCATCTACCTCGACGCCGTGGGGCGCTTCAAGCAGTAGGAAGCCATGCGCCGTCCGCTAACCGACAGACAGGTCAAGCGTATGTTCAGGGAGGAGCGCGCCGCGTTCGCGGAGCACTTTCCGCAGGTGGCACAGGTGGGGCTAGTGATAACGCCCAAGCACTACGAGCGGGACGCCATACCGAGAGACGTTGCTTGGTTTGACCAAACGGACGGTCAGATTTACCTCATTCGCAAGGCGCTCTGGCGCGAACTCGACTGCCTGCGAGGCGTGATCCGCCACGAGTTCGGTCACGTCGCTGACGAGCACATCAACGAGCCCGGGTGCGAGCGAAGGGCAGACCGTATCGCCTACCTCGTGACTGGCGAGCCCATTCTCTACACGACCGAAGGCATCCAGCACACGTCGCGAGGCGTGGCGCACAGACCCGACTGGCTGCACCAGTAACACAGAACTAAACTCTGGCTTCAGTTTCGTGCTAGACCTTCGGCTCCCACGGCACAAGCCGACCGTTCGCATCGTAGACCGTCTTGGCGTTCTTGTACCAGCGCCGCATGGCTGCGGGTGAAGCGGTGATGCGAATGTCAGGCACGACCTCCTGCATGGCCTCGCACATGATGCGCGAGAGTTCCTCTCCTGCCTCATGCGTCCGCTCCTCGGGCGTCTCGCAGATGATCTCATCGTGGATGAACATGACTGGCCTGCTGCCGTAGAAGGCGCTGTTCGGTTCGTTGTACGCCGCTCGAACGGCGCGGTAGCAGGCGCGCTTGGCACCGTGCGCGGCGAGGGCTTGGAAGTGCGTGTTGCAGGCCGCCGTGTAGGTGCATCGAGCGCGAACCATGCCCGAGCCAAACAGTTCAATGTCGTAGAACTCCGCCGCGCGGGCTGCTTCCACCGCCCTGAAGTACGCTGGCATTTCCGTCCACCTACTGTTCCAGTAGGCTTTGATGTTTGCGCTCTGCTCTTTTGACAAACGAAGGGCTCCGCCCGTGGACGCCTTCGCGTAGTCCCCGAAGGAGTTTGCCGAAAGACCGCCCGGAAATCCGAAGTTCGCCGCCTTCGCGAGCGTGCGGCTGTGGCCGATCTCCTTGTCCTCTGCCTTGTGTCTTGCCACCGCTTCCTCGTACGGGATGCCGAGCATGAGCGCCGCAAGGTCAAGGTGTGGATCTAGTCCTGCGTTTAGAGAAACGCCGAGGTTGCTCCCGCCAGTGAGCCAGATTGCGGCCTGCGCCAGCGTGCGAAGTTCGAGGGTGTCGTAGTCCACCGAGATGAAGACGTTCCCTGCCCGCGGCACGAACGCTTCGCGTGTTGTCAGAGCCACCTTGGCCCCACCGTTAGAGAAATCGCGCACGTAGGAGTCGCGAGGTATGTTCTGAAGGTTCGGTCGGCTGCTTGATGTGCGGCCAGTCTCGATCAGCACCTCATAGCGGGTGTGTATCGGGGAGTGAGCGCCCGAGCGGAGCACAGGCAGGTACGTGCCTAACAGTTTCTCTATCTTGGTCTGCTCTGCGAGGGCTGCCAGAACCGCATCACCCGTGTCTTCGAGCACCTCGCGGTCGGTCGAGACAGCGCCCGCTGCCGTCAGAGGCACGGGCACGCCAGCAAACGCGCACGCCTCGCGCACACGGTTGCGAATAGCCGAGACGTTCTTCGACCGCTTGCCTCGCTCCTCGCGCACGACGCCGCTCTCAATCAGGCGGTCTTGGCTTGCGGCTAGTATGGCTTGCCACTTTTGTGCAAACTGCTCAGCCATTTCGCCGTCAGTCCGCAGGCCCCACGCCGAGATGAGGTGGAGTGCCCACGCGGCGCGGGTCTGGTCGCTCTCGTTCCGAACCAACCAGTCATTCTCTCGATAGTCGCTGGCGAACGCGCCCTGCGACTCCCAGACTCGGTAGGTCAGCAGGCTGTCAGTGAGCGCGTACTTGGATGCGGCCTCGGGCCAGTCGGCCAGATCAACCGATTCAAGTTCGCTGTAACGAAGACGCCAGCCCCCAGATTTCTCCAAAGCCCACCAGTCCCATGCTTCGGCGTCAGGCAGGTTCCTGCGTACGGCCTCTGCAAGCGAGAAGTGAGGGGTGATACCGAGGGCAGCGTCGAAGGTTCGCCGCCCCGTAGCGAGCAAGATGATGCGGTCTCGGATGCCTGTGTCGGACACCCTTCCCGCGTCGTACGCCGCCCAGATCAGCGGTCGCGACTCGGGCAAGTGCTCGTAGATGCACCCCAAATCGAAGGCGACGTTGTGGCCGATTAGCAGCACGCTCGGGTCAGACAGGAGTGTCAGGGCCTCGCGCCGCCAGTCTTTCGACAGACGGCTCCCCGCCGCGTCGGTGATCGAAATCACGACGGGTCGGGGAGCGAGATTGCCTGCGCCTATCAGCCTTGTCTCAAGATCGAAGGCTACGGGGCGCATGGAGGAACCTTAGAACGGAGCGGCGGGAGCGGTGTTCGGAGTGGTGTCGTCGATCTGGTACCAATCGAGGCGCGTGAACGGCTGTCCCGCGTTGGGGCCCGTCTTGATGATGGTGTCGGTGCCGACACACTTGACCTCGAAGCCCGCGTAGAGCGTGCCGTCGCCGTCGGTGATCGCGTCGAGGTAGTCCTCGTCGATCTTGCTGTTCACCTGCTCGGCCGTCGTGGACGGGTCAACCGACCGCTCAGACGCAAGCATGTAGTTCGCCACCACGTACTTGACGTTACCGAGGAACGAGACCTTGGAGGAGGGGTAGACGATGCTCACGACGTCGCCCTGAGCGATCTCGTGCGAGGTCGTCGAGACAACATCGAACTCCATGATGAAGTTCGTGACACCGCGGTTCTTTTGAGAGGGAGCGACCGAGATCTTCTTGCCGCTGAGCACGTGGGTGCCTGCGGGGATGTTCTTGGACTTTGCGAAGAAGGTAGCGTTTTCAATGCCTGAGAAGATGCCCATGAGTGTTGCGGTTCCTTGCCGAGTAGTGGGGCCTTGCCCCGTTTAGACGAAGTAGAGAGTACGGAAACTGAACGAAGCGAGAACGAAGGTGAGGTAGAGGCGGTGGTCGAGTGCTCCTGCTGCTAGGCCCACGTAGCGTAGATGAGGCGCTGCGGGGTGTTGGTTGTCGATTCGATGTAGGTTGCGGATTGCTTCGCGGACTCAATCGCCCGCGTGAACTCTCTGGTGTGACGGTAGAAATGGAAGTCCACCGTGTCGGCCGTCTGGCCCTGCCTGTGAGTGCGGCCGAGGATCTGCTCCCATGACTGGCCCGACGAGGGCGGGTCGAGGAGAATCTGGTTCCGCCACGGTTGGAGGTTCTTGCCCGTTCCGTGCACGTTGTACGAGGCAGCGCACGTGATCGCTTTGAGGGGCATCTCCGTGCCCTGACCGAACACTGGGAGCCCCGCCTTCGCCAGAGCCGCTCCGACTGCGGTATCGCCGTACCAGATGATGCACGGTTCCTTCTGCTCGGCGGCCCACGCGAGCGCGTCTTGGATGAGGAAGTCGTCGAGCCACACGGCGACCGTCGGCGGCGGCTTGATCTTGGAGAACGGTTCCCACATTTTCCACGCTACGACCACCAACGGTAGCAGACCGGGGTGGAGTTTGTCGTGATTGATCGACCAACGGACGGCGTTCGTGACCAGCAGTTCGCTGTCGAGCCCGTCCGTCTCGCGGGCGAGTTGAGCGCGAACGGCTCGGGCCCACCGCTTCCGCATTTCGATCCACTCTTTGTCCGAATCGTCGGGCTTGCCGTCCTCCCAGTCCCACTTGTAGTAGAACCCCTGCGCGATTTGTTTGTTAGCGCCCGCAAGTGTCATGGCGTCACTGAACTCCTGCTCGCCTGACGGGAGCGACCAAGTGCTCGTCACGTGGTCGAGGGCGGCGGCGATCACTGGCGGTATCGCGACTTTCCGCTCGGTGAGGATGAGCGAGCAACCGATTGCCGAGGAATCTTTCGTTGCCACGACCCCGAGCGTGCTGGTGAGCCTCTCGGCGTAGACCGCTCGGCAGGCTTCCTGCGTGACCGCAAGGCCGGGCATGTAGTGGCGGACAAGCGGAGCCATGTGCGAGAGTTCTTCGGGCTTAGGTTGCGTGCCTGCGTCCAGTACCATTGACCAGAGAATGACCTCGTGCGGGTCGGAGGGCACAGGCGCGTTCGAGCGAAGCGCCCACTTGGCTAGGTGCGCGTAGTCCCGAAGGCCCTTGCTCGTGAGCGTGCCCGAGAGGCAGACGAACATGACTGGGTTTCCAGCCTCATGCTGGGTTTTGAGATACCGATGAACCCGCTGACAACGGGCGGAACGTAAGTTCCGAAGGTTGTGGGCCTCGTCTGCTATGATGAGGTCTGGAGCGATCGTCTTGAGCGCGTCACGCCCAGAAGCCACTTGCAGTTTGGAGTAGGTGAGCACCTGCAAGTTCGGGTGAACGGTGAAGTGCTTGCCGTAGTTCTGGTAGTCCCGCCAGAACTGGGCCTCGCAGGGAGCGGGCAAGAGCACGACTGGTCGCTTGGCCTTGAGCGCGACGCCGACTAACTGAGAGATGAGCGTCTTCCCCCAACCGACACCAATCGGATAGAGCCCTCCGCGCGCCAGAGCCGCGTCGTGGAGGGCTTGGCTCTGAGACTCGCGCAGCCGCATCTTCCCGTTCGGGCGCCTGTACAGATCCGTCACGTCAGGCGCGACCGTAGAGGTCGGAATGTCGATGATGCGATCGAGGTCGGTTCGCTGCTTCATGCTACTTGCTCACCACAAGGGTCGCTCGGTTGATCAAGAGGTCGATGATTGCCTTGGCGTAGTCGGAGTAAATCGACAGAACGACGAGGTGCTGCGGGAGCCTGAACTCGGACGGAGCGGTTCCGTTGATGATCTGAGCCACACCTGCGTGGAGGAGGGCGTTGAAACGACCAAACTCGGTGATTGCCCGCCAAGAAGTCACGCCGTTGTTCCGCTCGATCTGCTCGATCAGCGGGGCCAGCCACTCCTCCAGTGTCACGAACTCGGCTCCCTTGAGCGGCGAGCACTCCAGATAAACGGTCAGAGGCGGACGCCTGCCCTCGATCTGAACGACAATTGGGGCGCGCTTGGGAGCGGCGGGGGGCGGGTAGACCACCTCGCCTTCCTCGTCGCTTTCTTCAAACGCCTCAGCCTTCGGCGGTGCCGCCTTGGGGGTCTTCCGAGGGCGCGGACTGGCTGGCGCGGGCGTCGGCGCATGGTCGGGCAAGTCCGAGAGCATACTGGCGTCCGTAGCGTCCTGCTCGGGCTCGGTGCCGTCAAGAGCGGGGCAGTAGTCGAAGGCGTTCGGTGCCTCGACGCCGTGGAGGCCGCGAAGAACGTCTGCCGCCTTGAGCAGTTCCGTCATGGTGCCCTTCTTGGCTCTCACCGCAAGTAGGTATTGCTCGGTGAGGTTGGCGACTTGAAGGCTGTTCGTGAAGCGGTGCTCCGTGAGCCACGCCTTCGTGGCGGGGGTGAGGTTCGGGATCGAACTGACAGGCACGACCGCCATGATGCCGTCGCGAGGAGGGTTTATGCCACCGCTGGAAACGGCCGCGTCGGCCATTCCCATGGAGAGTACCGCCTTAGCAGCGATTGCCTCGGAAGCAGCCAACGACGAAGCGGCGGCGTCGGCGTCGGACGGGCTCACCTCCGGCACGCTCGGCGCGGGGGCCACAGCGCGGGAAGGCGGAGGCGGGGGCAGGTTCTTATGAACCTGCGGGGCGGGGGCAGCGGCGCGGGAGGGCGGCGGAGGCGGAGCGTTGCGGGGTGCCGCAGGAGCGGCGGCGACAGGTGATGCTGCAACAGCGGTTCGAGACGGAGGCGGAGGAGGCAAAGGCATGGCAGTTCTCGGCGTGAAGGGGGAAAACCGAAGGGAAACCTTCGGGCAGATCACAGAGTAGGGGCAGGGTTGACCGTAGGCGTAGCAAGCCTCACCAGTCGTATCAAGGGGAATGTCAGAAGCGGGCAGGTTCGGATCTGCGAGGCTCGCCATAACCGCCACCTCGTCTTTGACACCTCCCATGATAAGTTCGTTCCTTTCGGTGTCAAGAGGGATTTCACGGGCGAACACCTCTGGCTGCCATTCGGTCGCCAGATAGGCTAGGTCTGCGGCTTTCGCTTTCGGCGGCTTGATGTAGTTTATGTGACCGATGCTCATGCCCTCGGAGCCCGTCAGGCCCTCGTGGCGTATGGCGTAGGCGTAGATGTTCAGTTGGAGATCGGTCGTGAGTTTGTCGAAATTAGGGGCGTACCGCTTGTCGCTTCGGGTCTTGTGATCTCGGATGCGGGCCACGGGCCCCGTGAGGTCAAGCACGTCGATGTACCCGATCATGGTGGCGTTCACCGACGGCATGGCGAACTGGATCTTCCGCTCCGCGAAGATGCCCTCCTGCGGCTCGGTCGGAAAGTAGGTTTCGGCAGCGTCGAGGAAGCGCGCCACCGTGGCGTCAGTCACCGCGTCGAACTTGGGAATCGGCTCGCCCTTGAGCCTGTTCTCGATCGCCTGCGCGAAGTTCGTTCCGAACCGCATGGCGTCAGAGGCAGGCTCCGCGATCTTTCGGATCGACTTGAACCACCACCGCCGAGGGCAAGAACGGTAGTTATCTATCTGTGAAGCGGAGACAAAAATGGGTTTTGACAAAGCAGATCCTAATGGGTGGGACGGTCTGAAAGTCGTCATGCGTGCGGTGGGTCTCGCTTGACGTGGGCACTCTAGTGTGTCACCCTGTTCCGCCCACGTCAAGGTCGAAGGCACCACCACTCGATCGCACGCCATGAGGTCAGCATGGAAGTTCCAGTTCTCGTTTTGCCCCGCAAAACCGCAGGCTTGCAAGGTTCCCCAGAGGTGTTTGGAGCACCGAAAATGTTCCCGCTCGTCTCGCTCTCGGATGCGCTCGCGGCCCAGTACGACTACGACGCTCACGTAGTAGCGTACCGCGTGCTCGGAGAAGATCGGTGTCCTCGCATCAACAAGACGGGCTACCAGTACCTCACCGACAACGGCGGCGAAGTCGTGGCCGAGATCGTGTTCGTGGACGTGGACAACCCCGGGCACGCCACGTGGCACTCGCTTGACGAGATCGAAGAAACCTTCCAGCGCGTCCGCGCTACGGTGATTGGCAAGAACGCAGGCTTCTACGCCACCCGACACGGCTACCGTCTGTTCTGGCGTTTGGACAAACCTGTCGATGTTCGGTTCTTCGAGTCGCTGACCAAGCAGTTAGTCGTGCGCTTGCGTTTTGAGGGTATCGAGGCTGACGAGTCGTGCACCGACTGGACGCGGCTGTTCCGCCTGCCGCACGCCACCCCCGAGGGCGACGGACGGCCCATCGGTCTGCCTACCTACCTCGACCACGGCGTTCTCGACTTCCACCCCCCTTTGACCGAATCCAAGATGCCCTCGATCGCCAGCGGCGTGGGCGAGGGCTGGCGCGCAGATCACCCAGACGTCCTGCCGCCCACGGTCGAGGGTTGCGAACTGCTCAAGAGTGACGCGGAACTCTTTCGTCGCGTCTCACGCGGCCTGCCCCTGTCAGACCCGGGCGGGCGCCAGAACGCCCTTCAGCGCGCTGTCGGTATCATCGCCAAGCGGCACGCAGACCCGCAGCCCGAGAACGTCTTTGCCGTGATCGGTTACTCCGTCGCTATCGACAAACACGACACCGCCGAGAACGGCCCGCCCCCGAGCCTGCAAGCGGCGTGGGAAGCGTGCAAGCGGACGTGCGCCAAGGAATTGAGCGAGCGGGCCGCCGAGCAGCGAATCTTAGACGGTATCGCGCTCGTGGCTGCGCGAAGACAGGTGCAGAGGCGGGGCCAAGAAGCCACCGCTGCTGTTCAAGAGCCGAGCGACGAGGAAGCCGAAGACGGTGTTTCCCCGAACGAACCCGAAGAAGACGATGCGGTCTTCGACGACGTAGACGAATGGCGGAATGGTCGGTTTGGTAAAACCATCCCCGATCTCAAGAAGGCCGTGCTGTTCACAAACGCCCGTACCTACTACGTGCGTCAAGAGGCGCGCTCGCTCGCGACGCTGAACACACCGAACCCCATGGTCTGCTATGTCGGCCCCTGCGAAGGCACTGGCCTGCCTGCCATGCTCGAAACCTACGCCCCTGCCGCGCTGGCGCGGGGCGGCGGCATACGGAACCCGAAGACGGGTATGCTCGTCTCCGTGCCCGAGATACTCACTCGGTTCGGCACTGAGGTCGAGCGGGTGGTTGCGGTCATCGGCAAGTCGGGCATCGAGTTCGACGAGAAGAACCGTATTGTCGAAGAAGGGGTCGCGGCCATTCGCTCCGACCTGCGCCCCAAGTTCGACCCGCTGATTCACCGCTGGCTGACAATTTTTGGCGGAACCTACGCCGACAAACTGTTCGATTGGCTTGCGACCTTCACAGATTTGTCCAATCCGACCTGCGGCCTCTACCTGCGCTCCACTGGCGGAACGGGCAAGGGCCTGCTCGCGTCTGGCCTCGCCCGCCTCTGGGGCGCCTCTCCAACCATGTACGGGAACATCGTCGGTACCCACAATGACGGTATCGCCGTCTGCCCGCTCATCTGGGCGGACGAGGAAATCCCCCCGTCGCAGTACGGTAAGACCCCTTCTGCCGTGTTCCGCACGCTGGTGGGCAACAGTGAGTTCAACCTTCGACGCATGTACTCGGCCGCCGCGACCATTCGCGGGTGCCTGCGTCTGCTTGTCACCGCCAACAACGACAACGCGCTGAAGATCGAGGAGAACCTCACGCCCGACGACTACGAAGCCATTGTCCAGCGCATCGGCTACATTCGGGTGCCTGACGCGGCGAAGACCTACCTCGAAGCGATCGGTGGTCGCAAGACAACGCGAGCATGGGTGGAAGGCGACGGAATCGCCCGTCACGTGCTCTGGCTCAAGCAGAACCGCGTGGTCGTGCCCGGCAAACGGTTCCTCGTAGACGGGTGGGAATCGGAACTGCACAAGTCGCTGCAATCTACCTCGGGCGCTGCCGAAGCGGTTGTGCTCGTGGTCGCGCACGCGGTCGCTCGCAAGATCGCGGCGGCGGGTGTTGGCGGAGCGGGCGCTGCCGCCTTCCCACAGTTCCAACTTGGCAACAATCACGTGTACGTGACGATCGACGGCGTGTTCGACCTCTGGGATACGGTACTCGGGGCTCGTTCCAAGCCAGCCTCAAAACCGAGCATACGCGCCGCGCTCAGGCAACTGTCCACCACCGCGGGCCCCGTGCGCGTGGAGGCGAGCAACGGCGTCAAGCAGCAGACCTTCTCCATGTGGCCGATTAGACCAAAGGAGATAGTCGAAGCCATTGAGCAGTACGGTTTGGGGGACGCCCAAGTGGCCGCGGACGCTATCGCCAATGGCGTGTTACGTGTCAGGTAGCAGTTAGAGGCCGCGGAGTTTCCGCTCTGCCGCCGCAATCAGTTCCGCATACAGGCTCGCCGCTCGCGGGTCGGTCTCCGACAGATCCTCAAGCATGGCTATGATGCCAAACAGTTTGGGCGGCTCAGTCGTGCGCTTGATGCGAGCGCCTGTCGCCACCACCGCGCCTCGCAGGCCGCCGCGTGCCATGGCGTCATTCCAGCGGGTCTGAGCCCGCAAGATCGCGTCACGCGGGACGACCCTGCGCTCGGGGTTGCGCCGCCGCGCCGTACGGTTACGAGGGAAGAATGGCATGGGACTTGAACACAGGTTTGACGAAACAGGTGTAGAGGGCGTACCCAAGCAGTGCCCCGCCAAAACCGCCAAAGTAGTGCCGTCCTGCGTAACCCGCCGCCATGCCCGGGAGCGAGGCGACGATGAGATTGCCCAGAGCAGCGGGCGTTTGCGGAGGCGCAGCGTTTGGTTCCATCGGTTTGTCCTAACAGCGGAGGTCTATCCCTTCGAGGGTGTGTACCACAGGCCGACAACCACGTAGGCCACGTCTTCGTTACCGTTTGTGCTGACGATCACGTTGTCGTTCTGCTTGATCGCGTCGGTGTAGTCGATGTCTCTAAGAATAATCGGTGAAACGCCCTTGCCCAGAGGGGTTCCCGTGAATCCGAACGCTGTCGGGCTGTTCGGATTCCCGCCAATGGGCGAGCAGATCACGGGGCTGTTCGCGCTGACCTCGATGAAGTATTCGGCCGACGGTTCTTTGCTGTCGAACAAGTCTGCAAGCACTGGAAAAGCCGTGCAGTAGACATTGTTGCCTTGCGTGTATCCAGCAGCCACTTGACCGAAGGCTTCAAGCGTCCCGATGCTGCCGCTAGGGCTAGTCTGCAAGCCAGTCCAAAGCGTGTTCGCTACCAGCCCGTATTCCACGGGCAAGCCGGAGGTACCGTTGATGTGGTACCCCACGCGCGCCAGCGCGGGAAAGTCAGACAGGAACAGCAGTGTGAACCCGTTCGGCCCCGTTTCCGCGCTGACGATGCCTGTCTCCTCGTCTCGCTTCGCGTAGTAGGCACGGAACGTGCTCCACTGGTAAAGCCCGAACTCGTCGGCGGTGTTCTTTACCTTGGGGTTGAAGAACCGTCGGTAACGGGTGCCGCCGAAAACCTTCTGTGTGCCGTATGTCGCCATGCTACGTTTGTCCTAACCGTTAGTCGGGAATGACAGTGTACAGACCGACAACCTGATACTGCGGAGCAGTGGGGCTCGCTTGCAGAATGTTACCGTTGTCCTTGATCGCCTGCGTGTACACGGAAGCGTCGAGGATGATGGGCGACGGGGCTGCGGCGGTGTTTCCGACCAGCGGCCCGACAACACCGTTGATCACGGGGCTGTTCGCGACAACCTGCAAGAAGACGGTATCTTCCACGCCTTCCGCGCCCGGGTTCGTGGAAACGAAGGACAGCGGGAAGCCGGTGACAAGCACGTCAGAGGCGCTGCCCGCGTAACCCGAAAGCACCTGACCGTACTGCGCGATCGAAGCGGCCACCGCACCACCAGAGGTAGACTTCGCCGCCTCACAAGTGAGGGCGTTCGACACATACTTGCTGAACTGCAAGCCTGCCGTCACATCGGTGACAACGGCGCTAGCAAGGGCGGGAATGTCGCTCGTGAAGACGAGCACGTCCACGGCGGAGGCGTTCGGAAGGTCGGCAAGCGCCGAGATGAAACCGTTGGGCTTGAGACCCGACGCGAGCAGAGCGTCGAACGCGCTCCACTGGTAGAGGCCGAACTCATTGGCAGTGCCCTTGATCTTCGGATCGGGGTAGCGAACTGACTGCGTGCCCGCGAGCACTTTCTGTGTACCGTAAGTAGCCATGATTGGTTTCTCCTAACTTAGTGGTGGCTGTTTAGGTCGCGTTGTGAAGACCGACGACCTGATAAACAACGCCTGCTGTGGTGACAATCTGATTGCCTGCATCTCGAATGGCGGCCGTGTAACTGCCAGCGGCGAGGATTACAGGCAGTGCTCCAGCAGCAGCAGTCGGTACGGCCCAGTCCTGAGTGCTGATGGGCGAGGCTGTGACGGGGCTGTTGGCGAACACGGTGACGAGTGCTGCTCCAGTGATCGCGCTAGAGTTTGCAACGGCGGGGAAGCCCGTGCACTGGACAGTACCGACGTAGCCCTGACCGACCTTGCCGACAGGAACAACGAGGTCGCTACCGCCACTCACGTCATCGAAGAACGCGACACTGACTACGGGCTTGACGCTGCCCTTCACGACGTAATCGGTGTCAGTGATAGTACCTGTGGCAAGAACATCGCTCAGGAACAGCAGAAGCGGCTGAGCGGCCTTGGACACGCTGGAGATCGGGGTGAACGAAGTGGCTGTTCCCGTGCCGAGCATGGCCGTGAACGCGCTCCACTGGTAGAGGCCGAACTCGTTGGCGTTACCGCTGATCTTCGGATCGGGGTAGCGGACAGACTGAGTGCCGCCGAAAACTTTCTGTGTACCGTAAGTAGCCATGATGCTCTCCATGAGTGTGCGGAAGCGTGACGCTCCGCGTGTGTTTGATGGTTGGTTCTACCAAACGGCCCAGCAGAAGCAAGCGGCCGAGGTGATAACGGTTGTGTTTCTTTGTTACTACTTTCGGCGCTTCACTTGCTCGCGCAAGGACTCCAACGCTGCCACTCCACGCGCCAGCAGCGCCTCGTCCGCTACCGACATACCGCTGCTCGGGGCTGCGAACGAACGCGCCCCCATCAGAGCGGGAGGCGCGGGCACGGGTGAGTAACGGCCGATAGACCAGATGCCCACCACGTCGAAGACTGTCGGGCCGCATAACTGGCTATCAACGGTGATTGTGTAGCCGTCGTCCACGATCTTCTGCGTGAGGTCTGGCTCCCACAGGATCACGGGCTGGCGAAAAATCTGCGGTAGAATGGTTGGGTCGCCTTCGGCGTCTACGCCCTCTTGCACTCCGAAGTACGGCGAGGTCGAATGAACGGTTGCCGAGTTTAGCACCACGTCCGCCCGAAGTGTCAGGTCGGGCTGCGTGGTTGTGACCGCCCCTCCGCTGGCTCCTGAGTAAAGCCCGTGATCGGCCATGAGCGTGAACTGGTTGAACCCGCTGACGGTAACGCCGTTTGTCAAAGTCGGGCCTGTTAGGATGCGCTTGTAAGCCTCTTGCCCAATGAACGATTGTCCGTTTTGTAAAAGAGGGCAGAAGTTCGACGCTCCGCTCAGACTGGACGCTGCGGTCTCGTTGAAGGTCATGTTCTTGAACTGATTGATCGTGCCGTCCGAGAAGTAACCGCCAAACGAGTAGGTAGAGGTGATGTTACAGATCGCTGGATAGTCCGAACCGAACAGCAAGTACCACAAGTCGTTTCCGCCAGCGTTCATCCCTGTCAGACCCACGTAGTAGCCTGCGGGAAGCCCGTCGGGAGGCGTGGGCCAGTACCAGATGAACAGTGCTTGGTAAGCCGAGTACTCCTGCGTGCCGTCGGGCGCTACGCGCTTGATGCGCGGGTCGGGGAAGCGGACGTTCGGTGTTCCCGAGAGGTTGACGGTCGGCATGGGTTAGCCCTTCTGGCCCTGCTTGCCCTGTTGGATGTTCGGGGGGTCGGTCTCGTACAGGCCGACCACAAGCCACAGGTAATCGGCGCTGTCCTTGAAGACGTTGTTGGCCGCCCGAATGGCCTCCGTGTAGTCGGAAGCGCGCAGGATCATGGGCTGGGGCACGATCTGGCTGCCCTCATCTGAGTTTTGAGAAACAGGCGCGTTCATGACGCCGCTGTTGGCCCAAACGGTAACGGCTATCTCATCGACCGTGCCCAAGACGCCTGCTATGTCAGCCACTCCACGCGCAGGGAAGCCAGTGCATCTGACCTCGCCTGTGTCACCCGTGTAGCCCTGCGCCACCTGTCCGATGTTGACGGTCACTGGGCTGGCTCCCGCTGGCGTAGTCACCAGAAACGGTACCGACACCTCGTTGGTAATGTCGGTCAACTGGTGAGCGTTCACGGCGTTGAACGAGTAGCACTTCAATTGCCCGATTCCCGGAATGTCCGACAGGAACAGCAGCAGATTGAGCGGTGTGGGGTCTACGAGCCCGCTCTCCTTCTGCGCGGTGCCGTCGAGGAAGTAGAGGTTCGCGTAGAACATGCTCCAAGCGTAGAGCCCCTGAGCGTTCGGGAGGTTGCTGACCGAAGGATCTGGGTAACGCTTGTACTGCGTACCCCCGAGGATGACTTGTCCCATAACCGACTCCTGTTGGGGGTTTGTCTAAAGGGCTAGCCCTCTGTCGGTTCCGCGTCAAGCGAAGCGGTGCTGCTGCCAGAAGCAGCAGGCGTGTCAGGCGTGTCAGATGCTCGGCCAGTGGAACGCCCTCCGTCGAACACGTTCGCCATGGCACTGCCCAAGATGCCAGTTAGGACGAGCAGAATGTCTTTGCTTATCTGAAAGTACGAAGCCCCGATACCGTCTGAATCGAGACTGCCGGGCACGTACCAGTTCACAAGCGTCAGCGCCCCGAGGTAGCCCATCAGCGCGGCAATACCGATGAAGATGAGGCGAAGCATCGAGATTTTCTGCCCCACACGCTTGTCCGCCGCGGCTACTTCAGCCTTCAGCCGTGCCCGCAGTGCCGCGAGTTCGCTCTCCGCACGCTCGGCGCGGGCGACCGCGATAGCGATCTTGCCGTTCACCACTACCTGTCTCTCTTTGTCGGTTCCCGTCGCCATGCTCACTCCCAGAACTGCGCTTCTACGCTCGTGACCCGCCTTTGCAGATCGGTCAAATCGTCCCGAACGTCCTCGCAAGCGGCCATGCGCTTGGAGAGCAGGTCAGACGTTTTTTCTAACTGCTCAATCTTCTGATGCGCGTCCCTGTTCCGCAGAGCGAGGGCGAGCACGAGCGCCACCAGCAGCGCCACCAGCACCCACAGTAGCGCCCGAAGCACCGATGCTTGCTGGCTAAGCCCTTGCGCGGACTCACGATCGTAGTGCATCAGATGCTCTCGGGATCGAACCAGCCGACGGTCTTGCCAATGATCTCGGCGTCGGCCCACTTGTGGAGTTTCTCATAAACACCGTCACCCTCGCGGCTGCCAGCGGCGTTGGTGTTGCCCTCGATGGTGTGGAAACCGATGCTGTCCACCTGCACCACGACACCAGTGTGGCCCTGACACCACGCGCCCTTGCGAGCGCCTGCGGCGGCTTCGGGATCTTGCGCCCGCGACCAAATCCAGCCTGCCTTGACCTTGGACTGATAATCCGCGTCAACGGGGGTGACAGACACGCAGGTCTTGCTGTTGCGGGCTACCTGAAAGAGCGACACGGCCGAACCGCTGCACCACTTGGGCGCTTTGGTCAAACCCTTGGATTCGGTGTAGCACCACGACACGAACGCCGCGCACCACGGACTGCCCTTGGAGAGCCCGACCGACTTCTGGTACTTCTCAACGTCTGGGCCTGCGTTCTTGCCGATTTCGCGCACCTTCTTGGCGACTTCAGCCTTGCAGACCGACACCAGCCGCTCCACTGCGCTGCCCGCGAGAGGAGCAGCGGGTGCGGGTGCGGGGGCGGGCGAGATCGCAGCCAGCGTACCGGGGCCGAGTTTGCCGTCGGCGGTGAGGCCCTTTGCTTTCTGCAAAACGGCAACCGCGTCGGCAAACGCGACCGTGCTCGGGTCGAGCCCGCTCAATGGCGCGGGGAGGGCAGCGGTGTTCCAAGTCTTGCCGACTTGCGTGAGGTTGTATGCGGTGCGTGCGTCTGACACGGGGGCTCCTGTGAGGGTACAGGCGCAAAATGCACGAGGAGGCCCGTTTTGTCAAACGCTGTAACTTATGTCGCCTCGGGCCAGACCGCCATTTTGCTCCTGTGCCCGTTCTTCTGCGTGGACACGACGAAGCCTTTGGCTTCAAGCACCGTAAGGTGGGCTTTGACCCCCTGCCCCGATTTCATGCCAAGCAGCGCGCTCAGTTCCGCCTGCGTAGGAGGCTGACCGTGCTCCTCTTGGTAGGCAAGCATCTGACGAAAGACCGCCATTTGCCGAGAGGTCAGTTCGGTCTCCATGATCTGCGGCACGGGCGGTAGCACGCCCGACCGCTGAAGCGGCGCAGACAGGCCCGCTTGAGCGGGCTGCCTTCGGGGGCCGTTCGGTTCGGAATAATCTCGGAAGATGAAGATCGCCATGTGTTACGCCTCGGGCTGAGCGGACACGGGTGACTCGGGTGCCTCGGGTGCGGGTGCGGGAACGACAGCGTAC
>Ga0214919_10002977_pt1 | contig 26128 bp, 26 predicted proteins | sample LL1503_MetaG_FD_177994 | JGI IMG/M metagenome (GOLD analysis project Ga0214919, IMG submission 177994) | Freshwater microbial communities from Lake Lanier, Atlanta, Georgia, United States - LL-1503 | ecosystem: Environmental > Aquatic > Freshwater > Lake | place: USA: Georgia | collected...
GCGAAACAAGGTGGAATGGCGAAACAAGGTGGAATGGCGAAACAAGGTGGAATGGCGAAACAAGGTGGAGCATCGGGAAAAACACCACAAGAAAAACTATATTTAAAACGATCGAATTTTATATTGATGTTGCAATTGTTATTTCCAACCGTATATCCGATCATTAATAATATTGATACTTCTATTGGAATTATTTCGGAACAAACCGATGAAGACGAAAAGGAAGACGAAAAGGAAGAAACCACGGTTGAAGAATCTGAAGTATTTGACGATGCGAATAAACCCAAGACTAATATCGAAAATAAACAAGTAGCGAATTTGGCCACATCTGTATTTGATTTTAAAAATATTAGTAGTTTCTTCTCTTTGAAAGGGACGAGTGATTTGTTTCAAAAATTAAGTAAAAAGTTTTCCTATTTAAAAATAGGAGGACAAGAATATACTATTACTCGTACAATATGGTTGAACGATGTAATGAATAATCCAATATATAGTGATATTATTAAAACTTATCAAATATTTACGATTTGGAAATCGAGCAAACAAGAAATTCATGATAAAAAAGAAAAATGGAATATCGTGTTATTATTGTTTGATTATTGTGTGAAATTGAAATCGAAATTAGAAGATAGATTAGAGAAAATGAATCTATTAGATAGTTATACTAGAATAGAACAAAATAATATTGCCACATTTAATAACCAAGTGAAAACGATAAATGATTTATTAAAATCGGACTATAATGGATTATTTGATTTTATTGCAGAAGACATAAGTAAAGAAAACGACAATTATACAGAAAAACGGAAGAAATTATTTGAAATATACAAAAAAGACGGTGAAACAAAACTATACGATGAATTGGAAAAATTATCTAATTCATACAAACAAATTCAAAATCAGAATGTTACAAATACATATAATGCGTTTTTGAGAGATTTAAATGAAAAAATAAAAATATATAGTCAAATAAAAAAATATGATTCTTATGTGAATAATTTGAATTTTGAATATTTATCAGAAGAAAAACAAAAAATAGATAGTAGTTTGATAGATACTGCAAGAAATATTAGTACTAGTTATCCAGAATTCAATAATTTTGTAAGTAAAATACGAGATATGAAAGTACGCGTGATTGATAATCCTATATGGAAGAAAGTGATTGAATCTATTATAAGAGGATCCAAATATCATAATTTTCAAACGAAGATATGGAAGAAAATCGATGGGTGTTATGGTTTATCGGAGGATTATGAAGAACAAATGAACGATGAAGATGATCCGAAGGACGGTTTAACAGATGATACGAACAAAATGACGGGGGGTGGTGGGTGTGGTATGAATGAAATAGCAATACAAGTGAATTTCGATGAAATACGAGACCAAGATAGTTCCAAAATGTCCAGTATGAAATTAATCGATTTATATTTACAAATGGATGTGATTGAAGGGAAAATCGATGAGAATAATGTCAAATTAATTAAATGCAACTATACGAATACAGAATTAGGAAATACATGGGATACATTAATAAATGGAAATATGAGTTGGGATTTATCGCAAATAATGACGTTTTATTCTGCCAAAAAAGAATTGGCTTCTGGAATAGCTGCTTCCACCAATTCTGGTACTAGTACTAATATCAAACCATAAAAAAATATATTCTATTTTTATTTTGTTTTGTTTTATTTTATTTTTTCTTGAAGAAAGTTGCTTTTCCATTTTTATATACACCTACTTGATCTCCGATAGATTCATCTTCCTCGACGATTGAATATATCTCTCCATCGGTTTCATTTGTAGTATAATAATTTATCTTGTTGATTTTCACTAGAATTAATTCTTGTTCTTCTTCTTCTTGTTCTTCTTCTTCTTCTACTTCCTCTTCTACTTCGACTTCTTCTTGTTCTTCTACTTCGACCTCTTCTTGTTCTTCTACTTCGACCTCTTCTTCTTGTTCTTCTACTTCCTCTTCTACTTCCTCTTCTACTTCGACTTCTTCTTGTTCTTCTACTTCGACCTCGACCTCTTCTTCTTGTTCTTCTACTTCTACCTCGACCTCTTCTTCTACTTCGACCTCTTCTTCAACCTCGACTTCGACCTCTTCTTTGATTAAAACAGGTGGTTGAACAATAATAATTGGTTCTTTTGATGTCAAATCTTCTATTTTTATTTTACGAATAATCATAGGTGGTTCTATCAATTGAACTTCTTCCTCTGCTTCTAATTCTGCAAATTCAATATTCTCTCTTTCTTCTAATTCGGAAAAGGTATCCTCGGTTTCCTTATCAAAATAGGTCATTTTCGGAATATTCTCATGCCCATATGTATCATGCGCACGTAATTTCTTTCGTAAATCTTTATTTTTTTTCTTAAGTGATTCCATTTTTTTTGTTTTTTTGTCTATTTTTTTTTGAAACCATTGATTTAATTCAAATAGATCTTGGTTTTGTTTTACTAATTGTTTTTTTTCTTGCATTAATTCATTCTCTCTCTTATTTCTCTCGGTTTGTAATTGCGCGAATAAACCCATCATTTCTTGGATTTTCGATTGCATTTGAGTTTCGATAAAAGAGATTGACATCTTAGATTTGATTTTAAAGTTACGTTAATAGTACGAGACAGTGTGTGTTAGTTTAAATATGATAATTATAATTATATCATTTCAGAAAAACAATTTCTTCAATTTTTTGTTTTTATACTAAAAACAAAAAAATCATTCTGGAATTTGTGTGTGTTTTATAATAAAAACAAAAAAATCATTCTGGAATTTGTGTGTGTTTTATAATAAAAACAAAAAAATCATTCTGGAATTTGTGTGTGTTTTACAATAAAAACAAAAAAATCATTCTGGAATTTGTGTGTGTTTTACAATAAAAACAAAAAAATCATTCTGGAATTTGTGTGTGTTTTATACTAAAAACAAAAAAATCATTCTGGAATTTGTGTGTGTTTTATACTAAAAACAAAAAAATCATTCTGGAATTTGTGTGTGTTTTATACTTATCTGCTTGGGAAAACATTTTTGAAAATACCCATATCTTCCATATATTTTTTACTATAATAATCTATAACCTCGTTTTTTTGATTACCATCATCCAGTCTTTCAAGAACAGCAATTAGTAATCCAAATGCTTTTCTATACTCATTTTTATTTATAAAACTATCAATATTTTTTATGGAACCTAAAATATATATTCTATCATTTTCTTCTTTGGTTTTTTCCATTCTTTTATTTATTATATACAAAAATGCTTTTATTATATTTCTAATGTAAAAAAGGTCTAATAAAAAACAAGAAAAATCTAAACCGTAATCCGAATCCAATTTTTCGGAAATAAATCCGATACAATTTTCTCTTGTAATTTAGGCCCAAACCATAAAGATGGATATAAAATCATCGGTTCTTCCATAGGAAGACGAGGAGAATGAAAATAGGCACCCCACCAAGAAAAAGTACTATTTGCAATAATATGATGATCACATAAACTCATCATTAACATTTGTTGCCAATCTTCCATAACATCTTCGACATGTACCAGAGAGATTCTTTCTCGATCATATACGAGAGATTCCAAGATATTCTGCAAAACCAATCCATGATCTCCCTTCTCGCAAAAATACAAGACATGAATCGGAGTTTCACTCGATATTTTCGAAACTAAAACATCCAAAGCGCGTTGGTAATAGGAAAAAGGTAAAATCGGGTGATAATCCGGCAAGAATTGATAATCTCCGATTCGGAAATGCATTGAAATCGTCACGGTATTTTCCGGAAAATAATCGGAATAAACCGAGCGTATTTTTTCTTGCTGTTCTCTCAAACGAATATATTGAAAAAACGCGTCTTTTTCCTTTTCGAAATATAAATAACTTTGGAAATATCCCTGCAAGAAAACTGATCGATCGAATTCAGGAATGGGAGTAAAATAGAAAGCTCGTTCCGGATATTTCGGTAAATATTCTAAATCCATATTAGTTCTCCCAAATTTCGAATTCTCTGTAGTGAAAGAACGAAGAGAAGACAAGAAAGAATGCCAATACGAAAATCGATTTTTAAAAACCTCGATGGAATAGGGAAAGAGGAAAACGCATTTCATTCGTATCGCATAGGCAATCGTCGTTGCAATTTGGAATAATTGATTCCCTAGTCCTCCCATGATATTACATGTAATGATTTTTCTTGGGGTTTGTATTTGTACTTCAGAAGATGACATTATTTTCACAGAAAAAGAAAAAAGATACTATACTCAATATGGAATATAGTACCTTACATTTATACGATTTTAGATAATACCATTCTAATCTCTCGAATCGATTCGACCAAGACCAAATTGTTCTCTCAATATATTATTTCTAGTTTGTCCAGGAGTTTTTTCGCTTTGTTTCTTCACTTTATATTTTCCACCGCTACTTGTACTACCAATATTACCTCCGTTATTGACTCCAGTAAGTAAGTGATCATTATCTTCATGTATTTCGGGCAAAATACGAGTAACTGGTTTATCCACCACCAACATCATATGATTCGATTTAGTCAATTTTCGATATTCTTGTATCGTCAAATTACCGTAATATTTATCTAGAAAATAATACGGAGAAAGTGCCGGTTTAATACTCTGTTGGAATCCATTCGGTTTTCCATAATAATAATTCATTAATTGGTAGGCTTCCGTTTTCGCGGAATCGTCCCAGGTGGATTGTTTTCCAAATAAAAAAGCCACTCCGCATTCCGGACTACAAAAAGATCCGTGTCCATATATTTCATTATTATAACCATATTGCAAAATATAACACGGATCATTATCATAAGGATAAGAACACCAGAAACAATCCGCCTTTTTATCTTTCATTTCATTTTTATAAAACGCGATTTTCAATTGCTTTATTTTTTGTATTTCTATTTCATTTAATACATTCTTCTCTTCTAATAAACAACAAGTACATTTAGAATGGTTCGTATCGTTACTAGTCATTTCAGTATGTTTGATCAAATTCGCAGAAGGGGTGTTTAACACCGGTACTTCCGTTGTAATACTAGACGAATAATTTCCGAAACTTTTATGTAAAGAGTTATCTTCATATGCTTCAATATCGGTGGGTACGGTCGGATTATAAGACACATTTTGAAATTTCCAATTACTCTTGTGAATATACTCATCAATCTCTCGAATACTACATTTTAATTGTAAGATGACATTGATTGGTTTGACATTCGTAATGATTTCCGGAACAAAAGCCTCAATCAATTTTGCGCCTTTTGTTTTTTTCTTGTAAGCTGATGTCGGTTCTTTAGTGGCAGAACAGGAAGGAGAAAGCAATTCAATCATTTTCTTGGATTTCACTTTCTTTTTTTCCTTTTTTTCGTGTGTAATAATGGAAGATTCGGATACTTGTACTTGTTCGGCGATAATCATTTTACATTTTGGCCCGTCTATTCTTTATATATTTTCTATTATCCTTTTCCTAAAAAAAAGGAAAAAGGATATAAGCCAGATTGGATTATCTATCTAGAAAAAGAAAATGGATTCTCACAAGAAAACAATTCGAGAGATGACAAAAGATAGTAGTCCGTGGTCGGAGAAATATCGACCGTCGGAATTCAATGATATTGTCTTGGACCCTATCAATCGCAAAATCTTCGAGAAAATACTAGAAAAACGAAAATTCCCACACATGTTGTTTTATGGACCACCAGGAGCGGGGAAAACGACTTCGGCGGATAATCTCATTCGGAAATACCAGAGTTTATATAGTCGTGTCAATAAAGAGAATATTATCCATTTGAATGCATCCGATGAACGCGGAATCGAAGTCATACGTACGCAAATCCATCAATTCGTGAAATCGAAAAATATGTTTGAAACGGGATATAAATTCGTCGTCTTGGATGAAGTGGATTATATGACGAAAAATGCCCAACAAGCATTGAAGAATCTCTTGCAATCGTGTTTGAATAATGTTCGGTTTTGTTTGATTTGTAATTATATTTGCAAAATCGACGATTCTCTCAAGAATGAATTCATTTGTATTCGATTCAACCAACTCCCTAAAAACGAAATATATACCTTTATTAAAAAAATCGCTGTACAAGAACACATGCAAATACAAGAAGAAACCATACAATCTATTCAGAAAATGTATCATTCGGATATTCGAAGTATGATTAATTTCATACAATTACATCAAGAGAATATCGCCTTTGAAAAGTTTATTATTGTAGATACCATGTGGTTACATTTACATGAATTATTCTCGGAAAAATCGAAATGTCCGGATCGTATTCGAAACTGGATTCGCGACACTTCGATTCGGTGTAATCTCGATATTAAAACGATTATCAAATATTATTTCAATTATATGATCCAACATCATCCGAATTTCATTGTTCCTTCTTATCTAAATATCATGGAGAACATTGTACATAATTACGATACCAATATCGATTATATTTTGTTTTATTTTATTGAACATATGTTGCGCGAATATAACGATCGACAATCGATAGTTAAACGATAAAATTGATATTTATATTCTTGTGTAATCTAGTATAAAAAAGAATATAAAGAAATTGTCACCCTTGTAAAAAATGGCAAATGTCGATATAGAATGGAATAATTTCTTATTACAATTAAATGACCAGAAAGATTCTAGTCATTTTATATACCAACCTTCTCCTGAATCCAATATAGATTCAGAGAATGTGGTGAATGACCTCCCAACCGAATTATCGGATTATCAACGTAAAGAATGTGAAGATTTATATATTTCTACCCAAACCAAGATCTTTTATTTGAATGTTCCTTCTCTCGATGTAGAATCGATTTTCTGGAATTTACCGATCATGGAATATGGTTTGCCGGAACAAGGGATCATCAAGAAACAAATGCGAATGATTTTCAAATCTCCCGAAGAATATGAAGCATATGCCGAAAGAATCCGGGATATTCCATATCATTCCGAGAAAATCATCAAACAAATCAATAATCCTAATGCGCGGAAATTGAAATTCAAAGATGAACGGAAATTGACGGTGGGTATTTCGAAAAAAGATATCATGAATTGTCACGGAAAAGAGAAAAAGGCGTTTATTAATTGTTTTGCAATGATTTTACGTATGGCATCCACGGATAAGACCATCCATTCTGAAATGAAGACCCAGACCAATGTCAATTACGATAAAACAAGACATCATATTTTCCATGAAGTACATGTGAAGGTATTCAATACTGGAAAAATCACCATTCCGGGTATAGTGGATAATGACGATACTCTCTTGGAGGTGACAAAGAAATATATTTTGGATATTTTACAAGCGAATGTGAAAGAACCGCTTCAATTGATACCAGAAGAAGAGATTCCACTTTTGCGTAAAATCGTCAAGAATAAAAAAGGAAAAGAATATTGTCCTTCTCCTCCTACCCTTCTGTTAAGAGAAGAAAACATGGTTGAAGAACAAGATATTCCGAAAAATAGTCATGTCGAATATGTGAAACAACAATCCGGCGTTCTCATTAATTCGAATTTCAATTGTGGATTTTACATTGATCAAATGAAATTGATGCGTATCTTGCAAGAAAAATATCGTTTGGAACCGACGTATAATAAATCGAATTATCCGGGAGTCAAATGTAAATTCTTCTTGAACAATGCGTTGCCTCTCGATATTTCGGTACAATCTGGGAATATTTCGGAAGAAGACAAGAAAAATAAAATCACGGAATGGCGACTAGAAGATAAATATACGAAAGTCACTTTTGTCATTTTCCGAACGGGGAATAATTTGATTCTTGGGAATTTCTCGAAAACGATTTTGCTCTTTATTTTCGATTTTGTCAAACATATTTTGATGACGGAATATGAAGAGATTCGGACCTTTCATGATGAACCTGCGAAAGTAGCGAAACAAGTGAAACCGCGCAAAAAAAAAGTGGTTTATACCAGAGATTATTTTCAAAACGATGTCTCCCTTTCCAATATCGATAAGATCGACTGATGAATTTAGAAGTAGTTGTAAATGTTCTAATTGTGAAGGAGGAATATGTGAGAAATTTAGAGTAAGACAACACCCAAATAAAAAGAAAGATGAATTACGATTGGTTCATGGACTACTACGCTGTAAGAGCGGTTGTAGTTTATGGAATAGAGACCGTAATGGTTCATCAAATATCTACAAAATAGCAGAAAAAGCAATAAATAAATTAGAAAGACCAAGTTATTTATGTAGAGAAAGTAATCAAGCACTAAAACCGAGTTGCTATAAACAAACTTTACAAGGGTATGAAACGACCCAACCTTAAATATTTTTTTTAGCACTTTATTGTGCGAACTTAAATGTTCAAGGGTGTAAAAGGCTGCGCGATTATGGTTCATAAAACATAAAATATCGGATACTAACCAATTCATATCAACATTTCTCTCGTACGGCATGAGATCTTTGTATCGCATATAAAACAAACCTTGAATAATGGATTTCGATTCGAAATAAGAAAGAATATCCTTTGTTATTTCGATAGGTTGGGGAGAATACGAATAAGAAATAATAATCGAAATCAATTCGATTGGTAGATTTTGGATATTTTTCGTCAATCGTGTTAATTCCATATTCATTTTATTTTATTTTCTTGCAGTTCTAAAAATTTAATAAATAATTTATACCAGTGAAGATTTGAATTCGCACCCCAAGGGGGTGCTATAATTCAAACCGTTACTGGTAATTTAGTTGAAGAATTATCCGCTGAGCGGATTTAATTCTTCAACGGTATAAAATCAAATAAAATTAATTTATAAAATCTCTCGAATTGAGAGAAAAGACATCAATTTTTTATTTTTGTTTTATCCAAAAAATGAACAAAATAATAATTTTCTTGTAGAATCGCAAGAAAAATATTATTCAAAACCATTCCAAAAACCATTCCAAAAAACATTCCAAAAACCATTCCAAAAACATTCCGAAAACCATTCCGAAAACCATTCCAAAAAACCAATCATAAAATAAACGTGAAAGGAGGGGTTGTAGGGGAACCATGGGTTCCCTACACGTCGATACTGACCTTTCTAGTAGGAATATTAATATCGACAATATAAATCGAATTCTCAGTCATGATAATATAATCTTTTCCTGCAATACGATACACTTTCTCAATATAGCTCGTATATTCTTCGGTGCTCTTAATCAACATTTTCTTGCCGTCTTCACGAATACCAATCATCACGGATTTTTCAATCGATTGTACCCAATAGTCCAATACAATAGGTTTGTCCTCGACAATCGATAATTTAGCAGCATTTTGTAGTGTCTTGATATCTGGAAGACGATGTCCTTCATCTAAAGTTACTTCTCCTGTTCCTCCTCCTGTAGAGGAAGAGGCTCCCGCAGGAAGTGGTGGTGGTGGTAAAGTGGAAGTAGTAGGTTTCTCCATTATGCTAAATCGATTATACAAGAATATACATTTTTAATTCTCGGTTCTTTATATATTTTTTTCCGAAATCCCTTTTTCTATTCATTCGAAATTAGAAAAGAAATGTTGATTCCACCTTCTTATTGGATTTTTGCATGGTATCTCTTGTTTATCGCGGGTATCGTTCCTTATAATCCATTTTGGTGGTTAGTCATTTCTTTAATAGTCGTTATTTTGACGACCTTGGAAATGATGTATTATCGTAATGATTTCCGTTTGATTCTCATGTTTATACTCATCAATATATTTATCAAGGTTATTCCAGTGTATCATCTATTATCTAGTTACCCTTCTTCTACGAATATTCAAAAGATCGATTGGATAAAGGATCTGTTACCTGGGTTGGGTTTAATGGTTATATATGTTGCTTTTCTCACAAATGGAACCTTTTCTTTCACTATTATCGAAAAAATTATGAAGAAGATACAATATAATATTCAACACAATAAACCCATTTCTCCTATTATTAAATATATCTATCGGTTTCTATAAAATCTCTTGAATCGCCACAATCTGTTCTTCCGTCAATTTATCTGGGAATAACACATCGAAAGTTACGACTAAATTTCCAGTAGTCTGAGCTTTGATCATTCCATATCCAGGAATCGTTTTCTTTTCTCCCGGTTTAATCACATGCGAACTTCCAGAATGATTCAAACGCAACATTTTGCCATTAATATGTGGGATCTCGCAAGAAAAACCACATAGGCATTCTTTGAGAGAAATCGTTTTCTTAAAATGTAAATCCATTCCTTCACGAACAATCATAGAATTCTCTTGTATTTTGATAATCACATGCACATCGCCTTTTACTTTATCTTGAATCACATGTCCTTTATCTTGCAAGAGAATGGCTTCATTGGTATCAATTCCCGCTGGAATGGCGATTTTTATCGTTTCTTGTTCTTGGCTTTGAATATGTTGTACCACTACTACACGATCAATGGTAATGGATAATTCGGCTACACCGAAATACGCTTGTTCTAGGGTGAGTTGGACTTCCATACGAATGGGTTCTGGTTTCTGAACGATAGGAACGCCATTTCGGAAAATACGAATATTGGGTCCTCCTGGTCCTCCAAAAGACATTCCTCCTCCCATTCCTCCCATCATATTCAATAAATCGTTGATATCAGTGAATTCATTCATGCTATGCATATGGGCAAAAGGATGTCCTCCCATTCCTCCTCCAAAAGGCCCGAAGGGCCCACCAAAAGAAAAACCACCCATGGGACCTCCGGGACCGAAGGGCCCACCTTCGTCATCTCCCGATCCACCCATATCATAATTCTTTTTCTTGCCTTCATCTCCCAATACTTCATATGCAGCATTGATTTCTAACATTTTGGATTTGGCTTCTTCGGAAGAATTTCGATCCGGATGGTATTTGAGAGACATGGTACGATATGCTTTTTTAATCTCCGTTTCCGATGCATCTCTCGACACACCTAAAATATTATAATAATCAGGCATTTTCTTTTTCTTGCAAGAAGTGAATATATGTGTTTTAGTAAAAAGGTGTATATTCTTTTTTTGTTTTATTTTGAGAAGAAAAAAAGAAGAATCTAAAAACAAAAGAAGAATCTAAAAACAAAAGAAGAAAGAGAAAACAAAAGAAAGAGAAATTGAGAGAAAGAAGAAAATAAGAAACAAAAATGGCAACTGATCCCTTTGTCCTGAAATACAAACCATATTATTTAGCCGATTTTCGTATGGATCGGCATATGTTGGGCGCATTACAAACGCTCCTTGAATTAGACGATTTGAATTTATTATTATATGGCAATCCAAGTGTAGGGAAAACGACGCTATTAGAAGCTCTCATCCGAGAATATTATCGTCTAGGAAAACACGATCCGTTTCCAGAGAATAATATTCTCTACATCAATAATCTGAAAGAACAAGGAATCAGTTATTATCGTAATGAAATGAAAACATTCTGTCAATCCTGTAGCGTCATACACGGCAAGAAAAAAATGATTGTCATCGACGATATTGATAATGTCCATGAACAAAGCCAACAAGTGTTCCGAAATTATATCGATAAATACAAGAAAAACATCAATTTCATTTCGGTATGTACAAATATGCAGAAAGTGATTGAGAGTATTCAATCCCGCGTACATATTATGAAAGTCCAACCTCTCAATAAACCGCAAATCCAAGCACATATGGAATTCATATTAGAAAAAGAAAACATGAAAATGAACGTCGAATGTCAAAATTACGTATTGTCGATTTGTAATCATTCCGTTCGAATTATGATTAATTATTTGGAAAAATTATTTTTCTTGTCGGATGAAGAGATTCCTTTGGATTTATGCAAGAAAGTATGTTCGAATATTTCGTTCCAACATTTCGAAAAATATGTGGATCATTTGAAATCGGGAGAATTGTATGCGGCGATTCGGATTTTCTATGATATTTTCGAATATGGTTATTCGGTGATTGATATTTTGGATTATTTTTTTATTTTCGTGAAAACCACGGAGTATTTAGAGGAAACCGTGAAATATACTCTAATACCTCATCTGTGTAAATATATTACGATTTTCCACAATATTCACGAAGACGAAGTCGAATTGGCGCTATTTACAAATAGTATTTTCCCTTTATTACATCAGACATAATTTTCGAAAATAACTTTATCAAATGTTACTATAAACAGACGCATAACTAAACTAATATTATTTTCTTACATAGACAAAAATGAGTTATTTATTTGTAAAACCAGTACCTATCGAATTGTTGTTGGAGTTGTTAGAAAAGATATGTACGAAAACCGATCATTTTTATATGGTAGATATGAATGCATATCGTAAGATGCTGTTTCACCAGTATCATACGGCCTTTTGCGAGACATTGACACAGTATTATCACGTTTCTAAACGTTATTATTTAACACGCGAATTCACGTATAATTCTTTCACAAATATTATACGGCAGATTTGCAAGAGTAATAAACATTATTTTTACACCGAATTGAAATATGATTATTCCGTTTATACAATCTTGTTTTTCGTTTCAGATAGAGCGATCTTATGAGAATAGAATAAATTTAGGTAATTTATTCATTTATCGAATTACCTAAATATAGTGTCATTGTATATATAAAGTAGAAATCCCCAACCAAATAAATGCAAACCAAAACCATTACTTTTTACGTATTTTTAGTCATCGTGGTGGGAATAACCGCGTATTTTGGGAATTATTATAAAGAAACGATTGGTCAGCAGAAGTATGAAAATGATTATGACATCGTGAAAAAGTATTTATTAAACGATTCACCGCTCTATGGTCAAAATCGTCCGAAAATCTGGATACACAGTAAATACGAAGTAAATGCAAGAAAATGGAAAAATTTCCAATCCAGGAATTCCACCGATTTAAATCAACCTTATTTAGTTTTAACTGTACAAAGTATTATCAACCATTGCGGAAATAATTTCCATATTTGTTTGATTGACGACGAATCATTTCCAAATCTCATTCCAGAATGGAATGTGTCGATTTCTTCTCTAGCAGAACCCATGAAAAGCCAAGCAAGAGATATTGCCATGTTGCAATTAGTATATCATTTTGGCGGTATGGTGGTTCCGAATTCTTTTATATGTAGCAAGAATTTAGTCGATTTGTATCAAAAAGGAACTTTAGACAATAAAGCCTTTTTCGTGGAAAATCATAATCGGCATTGTAATTTAGTGAAAGAGAAACGATCCGAACGATTTATTGCGGATATTAAAATGATGGGAGCAAAGAAACATTCTGAAGTTGTGGGTAAAATCATTGATTTCTTGAAATCCAACATAAAATCCGGACATTTTAGCCAACATAATGAATTCGAAGGATCAGTGCAACATTTATTACAGGATGCTTTAGCTGGAAAACAAATCAATGTGATTGATGGAGAATTTATTGGAATCAAAACCAGAGTTAAAAAACCAATATTGCTCGAAGATTTAATGGAAGATAATTATTTAGATATAGATAATTCTCGCATTTATGGAGTTCTCATTCCCAGTGAAGATATATTAACTAGACCGAAATATCAATGGTTCGCCATTTTACCAGAACAAGAACTATTAGAAAAACGTATGTTTATTTCCAAATTATTGAAAGCATCTATGGTAGATAGTATCGACGAATATCACCGATCTACAGAAATTAATAGTCTTCTAGCGATATAATTCCAGTGATATACTACTTCGAAAAACATATATGATAAGTAATATAATTAGGTAGAAATAAATTTAAAAGATGGCAGGATATGAAGAATCTCAAGCACAATTAGCTAATGCAAGTAAAATGGTTGATATTGGTGAGAATGAGGAAGAAGATCAAGTACCAAACCAAAATAAAAAAAATAAGGAAAAAGGGTTTTTAGAATGGATTTTCGGGTGGATCATTGATCCGATTACCACCATTATTGATGGGATAATATCGATAGTAATGTTTGTCATTAATGCGATTAAATTTTGTATTAATCTTCCATGGTGTGCGAAATGGTATGTTTTCGGTTTTATTGGTAGCGTTTTATATTTAATTCCTTCAGCATTTTTCTTTGTTTTTGGACTGAAGAAAATTGAGAAAAAAATATTTAAAATAAGAGATAAAGTGGATGATTTTATTGTATGTAATACTGGATATAATATTTTACGATATTCCAATGAAATTCGTGACGGATGTTATTTTCAAAAGCCTATAAACCGAAATTGTGAAAGAAGTGAGGATTTTGATCCAATAAAAGATATTAGTGATATGATTTTGGAATTGTTTAGTGATTTAACTACTTTTAATTTTATTACCGTAGTAAATATCCTCGCAATCCTTTTATTTGTACTGTTAGTTATAATTTATTTTTCAAAACCATTCTTCCAAAAGTCTGTTACAACGGATACTCCTGTATGAATGATCCAATGATTGGATCGGATTTACGCACAATACAATACAATACAATATAATACTAATACAAAAATATGTTAGTATTGTATAAAAGAATAGAATGCCACAGGTGAATGAATTAAAAACCGTCAATTTGGACAAATATAAAATAATAGACAATAACACTAGTACTTTTGTATATTTTACCTATCCTTCTACCGATTGTAAATTCACCGGTATGATTTCGGAAAAAGATGGATCTTATCATAATGTCATGAATTTTAGTTATAATTGTACCAACCCAAATGTATTTATTTCGAATAACAAAAATTTCACCGATTTAGACCAATATACTGCGTCTTCTTTTGTGCTTACCCAGAAAATACATACTTCGATACGTTTAACGAAAGGTAGTAAGAATGATTTAGTCTTGATTATGGAACATGCTCCTAGTAAAAATAATAGTAATAATACCGCCAAATTATATGTGTATTATTTTCTTACTCCAGATCCCAATGCCAAAACGGGCGGTGATTTCAATAATATCTTTGAAAAACTGGATAGTACGTATAAAATAATGACCCAAACGAATGATTTCGAAACCATGAATTTGAAAAATTATTCCTATCCTTTTAAGTTGGATTCTGGTATCATGGGTCAATTCGGACAAAATACCACCGATTCCATGACGAGTTTATGTTTTACTTTTGTAGATTCCAACCAGAATAATCATATTATTATGCAACCACCCATTCCAATCAGTTCGACTATTTTTACGGATGTTAATAATTTCTTGTCGCAAATGAATAGCAAAGTAATGCAACATCCAATAGAATCGTTTTTTACCAATACCGATTTAACTCCTACCGATAATGTCACCACCAATGTATTAATGAAACGATACAACGATTTAGTCAATGATCAAAAAATCAATCCATTAACACCCTCTCAAAAAGCAGATGCTGCTAATAGTGCGACCAATAATAATAGAGCGGATTCCGCGGAGAAAGTAAATACAGATAATAAACAAGGATTTACTACCTTGAGAGAAGGTGTATCTTTTTCTTGTCGTCCTGCAGATTCTAGTAACGATTTATCCGCTACAGTCGTCACGGGTACCGATCCTAAAACTTCAACACAAGCAATGGAAGCGATGACTCTCGCAATATTATATATTGGAATCACGGTTGGAATGTATTTATTTGCACCGGGTATTTATATTGATACTGTATTATGGGATACCAGTGCAAAACCACCGACGAATAAACAAGGGATATTCTCTATGTTGGCAGACAAGATTATAAACACTTATAATCCAACCGATATAAGTAATAGAGTCACTAGAATATCATTCGTTTCTTGGTGTGTTGGTTTATTTTTTATAATATTATTTATTATACTATGGTCTGTTGGATTAGCTGCACCTAATCTCGCAGATAGTCAGCGTTGGATTTTCGTTATATTTGGATTTTTATTAGTCGTCATTTCTTTTCTAAATACCTTTTCTTTGCAAAATTATTATACTACCGGTCAAATGATCAAAAAAATACTATTAACCAATGAGGGCTTGAATCGAGGAACCACGGATGCATTATTAGAAGGAGTATTTGTCAAAACTCCTTTTTATAAATGGTATAGTGTTTAATAATAAATGCGTTCCACATTATTGAGATAACGATCTGGTAAATTTTGATAAGAAGTTTCCATAAAATTACTACTATCGTTTTTCCCAACAGGAGCCATCTCTCCAATCACTTCTTCTTCTAACGTTAATTTGATTTCCGGATTCATTTCTTTGATAATCGCTTCTTTTTGTTCTTCGGATGGAATATAGGAATTCGGTTCTTCTCTTGGCTGATTTAAATGAATTTCAGTAGATCTTGGTTTTAAATTAAATCCGGTTTTAATGGCACAACTTCTTCTTAATAATTCATATGCGACTAAAATAGACAAAATAGCTAAAAGTGGTGTTGTATATAAAACCAAATATAAGGTGAGAATCACCACGATTCCTAACCCAATCGGTGAATCTATAAATGGAATCAATACTGGTGGAGTTGGAATATTTAATACTAGATAAAACGCAAATATAATAAATATTATTATTTCTAAAGTCGTTATTGAATTCAAACTATTGGGTAATTTCATAATTAGAGCCGTTATATATAAAATGCCAGAAAAATATATAGGATATAATGATAAAGAGTTGAGAGAATAAAAGATATCTTCTATAAAAAATTGAAGATAAAAAGAGAAAGATATTCTAACACCTATCAAATCTAATTCAATCGACCTCAATCCAATACCATGAAACCGAGATTTTATAATAAAAAAACGTCTATTATAAAAAAAGACAAACCTAATCCAAATAATAAAAAAGTAGAACAAGAAAAACATATTATTTCCGATGATCTTCGAACCATAGTTCGAGAGAATGCTTATATCGGATCCAATGGATATACCATTCCGAAATCGGTATTCGATTCCGGTTCTAATTCTAATTCTAATTCTAATTCGAATACAAAAGAATTGATTTTCTTGCGTGAATCTCTCACTTTAGAACCAAAAAAAGACGGATATTGTCCTACGACTGCAGTCGCACCCGTTTCGTTTCCCGTCTTTCGAGAGAATGCGTCGAAAATCTATCTCCCCCAATTCTACGGAATCGAGAGATATGGAATGCCTAAAAACAAACTCTCGTTTGGAGATGACATTTCCGTTCCTTTTGTAAAACCCATTCGCGATTACCAAGAAGCCATTATTGATGTCTATTTGAGACATATTCAGGCGCCTTCTCCTTCTGAACAAAGAGAAAGAGAAAGAGAAATGGTCGGAGGTGGTGGTATTTTAGAGGTTCCTTGCGGAAGGGGAAAATGTTTAGGTATAAATACTCCTATCTTGATGTTCGATGGTACAATTAAAATGGTACAAGATGTCGTGGTGGGAGATCTCTTGATGGGAGACGATTCAACCCCAAGAAAAGTACTCACTTTAGCAAGAGGAAGAGAAAAAATGTTTAAGGTACGGGAGAAAACGAATTACGTGGGAGAAGAATATATCGTCAATGAAAGTCATATTTTATCTTTGAAAACCGATCAAAAAGAAGTCATCGATATTCCTCTTGCAGATTATCTGATTTTACCTAAACATTTGCAAGAAACATTATTCGGTTATCGCGTTCCGATTCAATTTCACCTAACACAAGAGAATTTCAGAATAGATCCTGATCCTTATATGATTGGTTTTTCTAGTAGTACCTCGATTCCACAAAAATATAAATGTAACATCCCCGAAATACAACTAGAAGTATTAGCCGGAATTGTTGATCGATATGGAGATTTTAATTCTAGTACTCCTATTGAAATCATTCCTCCGCAGAATTCCACTTTAATCGAAGATATTCTCTTTCTCTCTCGATCTCTCGGATTTGCTTGTTATCGAACAAAAGGAAAGTCTAAAAAAATTCGAATCCGAATCTTAATAGGAAATAATACTCCTATAATCCCAACAAGAAAAATGGAAATAGATAAACTGCAAGAAAATATATCATTATCTTACAATTTTACCGTGGAAGCTTTACTGGAAATGGATTATTACGGTTTTGAAATCGATGGGAATCGCCGTTTTGTTCTAGGAGATTATACGGTAACACACAATACGGTTATGGGGCTGAAAATAATTTCGATCTTATCCAAGAAAACACTCATTTTAGTGCATAAAGAATTCTTGATGAATCAATGGATCGAGAGAATCTCCGAATTTCTCCCGTCAGCGCGTGTCGGGAAGATCCAAGGTCCCACCTTCGATATTGTCGAGAAAGATATTGTGATAGGTATGATTCAATCTCTCTATGATCGCGTATTTCCCACCGATGCCTTTTCTAGTTTTGGTTTGACAATTATTGACGAAGTACATCGTATTGGTAGTGAAGAATTCTCGAAAACGCTTTTTAAAACGATTACACGATGTATGCTCGGTATTTCGGCAACGGTCGAGAGAAAAGACGGATTAACGTGTCTTTTATATCATTTCATTGGTCCTAAAATATATTCCGAAGAACGGAAAAATGATACAGTTGTCCAAGTCCGCGCCATAGAATTCGCACATCCGCAAGAAGAATATAATGTGGTGGCGTACGATTATAAAGGAAATGTTCAGTATTCCACAATGGTATCGAAAATCAGTAATTTCGTTCCGAGGAGTCAGTTCTTGGTGCAGGTAATAAGAGATTTGATCCGAGCACAACCCGATCAACAAATCATGGTTCTCTCACATATTCGTGCATTATTAACTTTCTTGCATGATCATTTATCCTGTCCTTCGGAAAACGACAGAATTGATGTTGGTTATTATGTCGGAGGAATGAAAAAAGAAGCGTTAGAAGCTACCGAGAGAAAAAAAGTGGTATTGGCAACCTATGCCATGGCGGCGGAGGCTCTCGATATCAAGACACTGAATACTTTAGTCATGGTTTCTCCCAAGACGGATATTATTCAAAGTGTCGGGAGAATATTGCGAATGAAAGCCGATGGGAAAGTGATTGTCGATATTATCGATACACATGAAGTGTTTCAAAATCAATGGAAAAAACGCCGGGCATACTACAAGAAATGTGGATATGGAATACGTTACGTGAAATCCACGAATTATGTTGATATGTCGGAATCTGAAATTGGATCTTGGAAATGTATTGCGAAAGCCTCGGCTATAATAACGGAAGAAGAAGAAGAAGAAGATGGCGACGATATTCAAGGAGTTTGTTTTATTTCTCCCGAAATTATGGAAAAAATGGAGGAGAACTAGAACTAGAACTAAATCAAATCGATATTTTTTTCTTGTATTTCTCTTCTACTAAAACACATCCGAGATATTCTGTCTTTCTCACATGTTGTATATCGGCATAAATCATTTCGACTTCTCTTTCTGAACGGAGTTTCGCCGTATTCCGTTTCACTAATTCAGCACCTTTTTTGAGGATCTTCTGTTTTTCTTTTTTTGCAATAAGAGAAATATCCACATTTGAGAGAATTGCAAGAACATGACACGAAGAAGATGGATTTCTTGCATGAAACCAAATATCTCCCGGATTTCCTAGATCCAAGACTTTATCGTTGTCTTCTTTCGAAGTACCGATTCGGAATTCAATTTCGATTTGGATAGTAGGAAAGAAGATTCTCTCGATTTTCATTTCTTTCTCTTTTTCTTTTTTCTTTTTTCTCTAGAATGAAGAACTATAAAATAATTCAATTTTTCTTTTTTTTGTTGGAAATGCAAGAAAAATATATAAGCAGGATTCGAGAGAACAGAACAGATAAAATAAAATGATTTCCTTCGATGCTTTATTAGAAAATACCAATCCAAGGATTCGTTCTTTCCGAATGTTACGCGATACTATATGCAAGAAACAAATCGATGATCGAACGTTCGTCGAAGAAATAGGAGTGATAGCCAAAAAGGACGAAGTCTATGACGGAGAAATGGTGTTGAAACGCGACAATAATATATATTTATTCTTGGGATATGATGATCGGCTTGGATATGATGTATATATACCTATTTCTTGGGACAAGGACTCGAATCGAATCACAAATATTACAGAAGTGTAAGCATAATGGTAAGAAAAAAATTGGTAAAAACATATCTAGGCTTTTAGTGTAACATAGATATGTTTTTTTCTTCTCAAGATTGTCGTCAGCGATTACTAGTAGGAATCGAATGTATGATCGAATTGTATCGTGTGGTTATTGGAACCTGTTTGATCTGGTTTATTCCACATAGTTGTGATGCGAATTTGAACTCTGATTATGGTTCTATTTCCGAATTGAAACAACAACAACCATGTGGATGGTTCCCAGAAGGAGTACCTGGTTATGCGATTTTTCTGAATTTGATGACATTACTATCTTTTCTTGCATTATATGGTATTGAAATTTATCGAGAGAATGCGTTGATTACTTATCTAGAAGTAACACCGTTATTAGGAACGGATAATGCATCAGTAGGAGAAATCGTGGAGAAATTAGATCCCAATAAACGCAAGAAATTATATTATATTGATATGGTTTATTTCGGATGTGGTGGAGTTTGTATGTGTATTTTCGGTGCCAATTCGATATTTAGCGGAATTGTCTTGTTAGATCATCTCGATAATAAAACGGCCACTACCTTTGTGACGGATATTTTATTCATGATGACGAAATTATATCGGATTTATTATGTGATTAATACGGAAAAGAATATATTTTATTCCGCATACATGATGCATTTCGTTCAATTCAATGATTTGGATCCTAGCGAGAGAGCATTTATTGAAAACCGGGATTTAGAATCGGAGGATTCGGATTCTTTATGGATTTCTTGCAAAGAGAAAAAAGAAGAAGAGAAAGAAGAAAACATTATGATTATTATAGATACTTTATAGAACACCAGAAGTAATATACCGACACATAAAATCCAATCCAAATACCGATTGTATTTTCTCGTATTCCGACAACATTTCACTATATGCAGTTTCATCGATCGACAATAAACGCGCTTCCAGTCCAGCCAGTTGAGAGACATGGATCGAAATAGAGAATTTCGAATAATCGACCACTTCTTTGTAGGCCAACCATTCCATATCATCCCAGACATAAATCGGCACCGTGCCTAATTCCAACACTTCATAAAACCGAAAACTACTACGTCCATAACCTCTCGGTGCCAATGCGAATCTCGACCGGCGCGTCGTCTCCACAAAATCGGTTTGTTTTTCTTGCGGTACATGCGTCGTCCATTCTTTTTTCGTTCCAATTTGGAATCCTGGCCGGCCTCCCAAAATCTCCGTCATTTTGGTCCGGACAAAATGCGTATCATTTCCTACAAAAGAACACAGGATGTTTTTCTCTTGAAAAGACAATCGCGGAGTTCGTACCAACGTATGGTTAATATCTTGATAGATGAGCGGCAACATCACATTTCCGGTTCCACCACCAGAATAAATCAATGTATTGGGAGGTAACTGCAAGAAACAACCATCGTCATGTTGCACCACGACGAAATATCCTGCAGGAGATGGATTTTCTCGCACGTAACTCCCAAGAGCCATTTGCATATCATATCGAACTTGAGGATGGTTGAAACCACGATGCACTTGGAAATTCGTCCATAATGCGGGGATATAGTGGCGTCCATGTTTATCGGTGGTTAAATTGTTTTCTTGCATGAATTCCAAGAAATATTCCTCCATATATTTTCCGTTTTTGAAAGGAGGATAAGCAAAATCACACTCCATATAAAATGTATCGTTTTTAATACGGGAGATATTCATTTTCTTGTGTTTCTGGTTTTCTTTTTCTATTGTTTTTTTCTTATTTTTGGTCTCTAGGAAAAAAAAAGGTTATACTATAGTAAATGACAGCATCTTTCATTAACAATACTAATCATTCTGTTCTGAAATCACCATTCTCTAACAATTTAGGTGGAATCACCTCGAAATACGAATCTCGTGGTGGTACTAAAAGAAAGATTAAGAGATCTAATAAAACGAAAAAATCCAAGAAAACGAAACGAGTCAAGAGAACTAAAACAACAAAAGGTCGAGGTCAAGGTCGAAAACTCTAAAGAATATAAACCTTTTCTTTTTTTATTACCAAGAAAAAAAGAAAACATGGAAAATCCAAATCTCCTCATCATTTCCGTCTTTAATTATGGCGCGATCGAGATCGCAACCAACCATTTGAAATCTCTTCAAAATCAAGGCATCGATAATTATATGGCCTATGTCACCGATGAAGAATCTTTGGTCGAACTACAAGAAAAAGGATATCATGCTACGCTATTTCCGATGGAAGAGTCGCAAAAATCCGCACAGAAACCTTTATCGAAAGGGAAAGAGAATTTCGGAACGAAATCGTTTGATGATATCACCTATATTCGTTATCTTGTAATAGCGAAACTTCTGAAAGAAGGAAAAACGGTTTGGTATCTGGATGTAGATACGGTGGTTCTCTCGGATATTCGGAAACTGATACTTAATGATCTAGAACAGCAAGAAAATACATCTTATGACATGATGTTACAAAACGATATCAATATGGCGTGTTCTGGTTGTATGTTGTGTTTTCCAACGGCTATTACGATGCATATCATAGAGAATGTACATATGTACCGAAATGCAGGATTTAACGACCAGATTTTATTGAATAAAATGTTACGAACGTATATCGAGAGAAATCAATGTAAAATCGCATATTTCCAGAATCATCTTTTTCCAAACGGACTGCTCTATTTTCATGCACCACATGCGAATCCGAATTTCTTGGAATTACAAAACCGTTTTCGTAAATATCGAGATGAAGAGAAAGGTCCCGTTGCATTTGTACATGCCAATTGGATGATTGGAATCGATACAAAAATTGCGGAACTGAAAAAACATGGTTTATGGTTTTTGTAGTGACAAGGATATATTTTTTTCTATTATATTATACCATTGAACAATAAAAATGGAACATTTTGAAATGTTCATCGGTATATACTGTTTTGTTTTCATCTATAAAGAAAAAATAGACGTCACTTTTTCTTTTTCTCTTTCTTGTGCTAAGCGAAAGGGCATCCATTTCCGGAATTTGTAATGAAACGCGCATTCCATGATCACTTCTTTTTCCAAATCCACATATTTGTTTTCTCGCACATCTTCGAAATCTTCTTCATCATCGCTCTCTTCGATCGCATCGATATTGGCATTCTCTCGAATATTCCGGAAAATACCATTCAAGAAAACACTCGTTTTATAATTCTGTACCAACGCATTTTGACAATAAACAATGGTATTTTCTTGTAGAGAACCAAGAAAATACACATCGAACATCGTATCTGCACGAACATAGAAGTACGCGGTTTTACGATATGCTGGTTTGGAATAATCGAAACGCCAATTCATTTGGAATCGTCTTTTAAGTAAATGCGACTGGTTAATGGACGGAGTTTTTTCTTTTTCTTGTTCTAAAAAAGAGGGGGGTGGTCTAACTACTACCGATCCAGATCCGGGTTTTTTGATTACATACATACATAAATGGGGGAGAATACGACTAGAAGAACGATATTGATAATGCCGAACAGTATAAGGGATTTCGACCCTATGATTCGAAGAATCCAGATCGTGATCCGTATTCCAAAACACAGGTAAAACGATGGGTAAATCGTAGCGTTGGTTCTGCAAGAAATCGAATAAATATCCGGATTTCTCTCGGAATGTTTTTCTAGTGATTTGGTGTCCGCGATACATATGTATATCATCTACGACGAAGACTTTATTATGTTCTTCTTCTTCTTCGTAAATAATACCAGACACAATTGTACCTAATTCGAAATCGCGGTTTTTCTTATGATCGAACGGAAGGTCTAAAATCGAACCAAAGGCATTCTCTCGATTCATTTCGATCAGGACCGCGACTTTCTGATCCCCATCAAACGTATGCCATAAAAACGCTTTTTTCCCATAAGGAATCGCAAAACAAATATCGTAATCCGTTTTGGATATTTGTTTTGTAGTTGGTATCGTGGTTTCATATGCTAATTTGGCTTCATTGGTAGGGAAACGATGTAAAATATTTGAAGTATGTTCCATTTCTTGGGTTAATTGAAAGAAAGTTATATTACATTACTACTGGCATTATCTCTATATGATTTTCGACAAGAATAGAATCGAGAAAAGAATTCAAATCGGATTCTATATCGATAGGAATTTGTTCTTCTAGTAATGTAGGAATTTGAATTGGTTTCTCTTCTTCTCTCGATTTATTCTGTTGTTTTTGTTTTTGTTGTTGAGAGATAGTTTCTACAAGAGATTTATATTTTTCGATTTCCGCATTGATGTTTTTTATTCTTGGACGAAAACATTGATCTTGTACCGTTTGCCAGATAGTATGAATACCGAATACGACCAAAATACAAATCATTATTTTCAATAAGAAATAAAACATATTATTTTCTTGTACTATTCTCTCGAATTATATACATATTTATTTTTTATATATCCTATCAATTTGTGATTTCTGCACCAGAATATTCGATCCAATCAGATAGCGTAAAAAAGATAAAATCGTCCGGTAAAATCCAATCTTTGAATGATAGTTGATAATGACTTTCTCTTGGAATAGTTGCCAATTCATGTCTCCACGTTTTATGGGTGAATTCTCTATTCATAATATTCAAAAACTCTTGTTCCGTATGTTTTCCAGTTATATTCGAACCAATTCCAGTATAAAAAATATGCATTTCTATTTCTACTATAACCCTAAACTATTTAGGTTGTTTATCACAAGAAAAGCATTATCGAAAGAAACATAAATACATTTTTCTTGTATGTATAACAAGTAGGAGACTCAGAATAATGCCATATATTTTAGTAATTGATAAAACCGGTGCGATCAAAGAGACCAATATCAAAGAATACAAAGAGGAGGATTTACACAAGAAAGCCAATTTCAAATCGGCAGAAGGTTTCGCTCTTCAAACCACATGGACTGGTCTTTCGACCGGTTCGACCGGTTCTTCTTCTATTATAAGCGTAGAAGTCTATGGAAAAACCACTGGAAGGGCCGGACAAGAAAATAAATATGAATTCCCACCACCAATTGATTCCGTGTTGTTTTTCGGAGGTTGTGTCTTGGTCGCCAAATCGGAATCAGGAGATTCGATTATGGATTTGCGTGTTTCTTCTTGGAATACCATTTATGATAATTTGATGGGAGGATTCGAAGACTTGGATCTAGGAGATGATCACGAAGTACAGGAAGAAGACGAAGAAGAAGACGAGGACGTGGATCCGAATTTGATTGGTAAGAATGGTTATATGAAAGATGGATTTGTAGTGGAAGACGATGATATCGAATTCGAAGAGGATTTAGTCGAAGAAGAAGATGCGGAAGAAGAAGAAGAATCGGAAGAAGAAGAAAAACCCAAGAAGAAACCGAAACGAAAACCAGCAGAGAAGAAAGGTGACAAGGAAAAGAAGAAAAGTGATAAGGACAAGAAGAAAAAAACGATGGAAAAAGAAGGATCGATGTCGGATATTTCGGTAGCAGTTACCGATAATTATTTGGATTGTTCTTCGGAATTAGTGGAAGAAGAGTACGTTTAATATTATTTTTGTTACACAAAAATAAAAAAATTGACACCAAAATAATATACAAGTTTGGATTGTATATTATTATCTTCTAGTAGTACCTCGTTTATTAATCAAAATATAAGAAAACAAAATGGCACATATTCTTGCACATTCTGATTCTACCCAATTTAGAGGAGTATTTCGCGGAGAATTTCTTCGGTTGCTTGGTGAAGAGAGCCATTCTTCTCTTACAAGTAAGTTAGCCGAGAATCTAGAGAAAGGGGTATTTAATTTCGCGATCAAAGAGGCCGGCGCCAAACAAATCATCAAGAAATGGCAAAATCCGTTGTTTTGTGAAATCTATTCTGCAAGAATGAAATCGGTATTAATTAATTTGAAAAAGAATCCGACCCTTTTAGCATCTATTCGATCGGGAGAAGTGACACCTGAGACATTCGCGTTTATGACCCATTTAGAAATGAATCCGGAACAATGGAAAGATCGAATCGAAAAGAAAATCAAACGTGATCGGTTGAAATTCACGAATAACGTAGAAGCATCCACGGATATGTTTTCTTGCAGTCGTTGTAAATCCAAGAAATGTACGTATTATGAAATGCAGACCCGAAGTGCGGATGAACCTACTACCGTGTTCGTTACGTGTTTGAATTGCGGTAAGAATTGGAAGAATTAGGGT
>Ga0214919_10002978_pt1 | contig 26113 bp, 26 predicted proteins | sample LL1503_MetaG_FD_177994 | JGI IMG/M metagenome (GOLD analysis project Ga0214919, IMG submission 177994) | Freshwater microbial communities from Lake Lanier, Atlanta, Georgia, United States - LL-1503 | ecosystem: Environmental > Aquatic > Freshwater > Lake | place: USA: Georgia | collected...
CCTTTCTCTTTTGCAGCCAGAATGATTGTGGAAGCTGTCGGTGTGTATAACAGCGATGAATGCACAGTTAGGTTGTCAAACTTTGTTCGGTAATAATGTGGGTACCAACTGCTCCTGCACGAAGAACAAATACTTGGGCCAAGCTTTTGGCATCCAAAACATCTGCTAGGAAATAACAGTTGAGAAAGTTCTGCCAAAGAGTTCATGCCACATTATTGAATGTGGCTCATGAGATCTGAATTCTGAATACAAATATGTGGAAATTAGGCTTTGTAATCCTCGGGTTGTAATGGAATTAAACGTTGATCAATACTCTCCCACGTGTTGCGAGGCAAGGTCACAACAAAGTGGGCACCACGGCCGGGTCTTCCCCACGCTTCGAGTTCGCCATTATGTAAACGTGCATCTTCAAGAGCAATTGAAAGACCAAGACCTGTACCACCACGTGTACGAGCACGTGAAGGATCTGCTCGCCAGAATCGATCAAAGACTCGTATAAGGGCGTTTTCATCTAAGCCAACACCGTAATCACGTACACCAACCGCCACATCATGCTCACTTGCTTCAATGCGCACATCAATCTGCAGCTCTTCGGCATGGTCGATGGCATTGGCTAATAGGTTTCGAAGGATGCGCTCAACCCGGCGAATATCAGCTTTAATCATGATGACAGGCTGTGCTGTAGTCACATAAATCTCGGTCTTGCGCTCTTTTGCAACCAGCGCTAAATCATCTGCACATCGCTGTACGAGTTGCACGATGTCAAAGTCAACAGCTTCCAGAACGGCAACCTCTGCATCAAATCGTGAAACTTCAAGAAGGTCTTCTAGTAATCGCTCAAAGCGGTCTAACTGAGCAACTAGTAACTCAGCACTTCTGGCAACAATTGGATCGAAGCTATCCTTTGAGGAGTGAATTACTTCAGATGCCATACGTAAAGTTGTTAATGGTGTTCGTAGTTCATGGGATACATCAGATACGAAACGTTGCTGAACGCGGGAAAGGTTTTCTAAACGTGCAATCTGTTTCTCAATTGATTCTGCCATCTCATTGAAGGCAAGACCTAAAGTTGAAATTTCATCCTGTGATTCAACGTTGAGACGCTTTCTAAAGTCTCCGGCGGTGAACTCGGTAGCGATCACGGCCGCCTCGCGAACTGGTCGTACTACCTGTCGCACAACCAACCAAGTAATCAACCCAACCAATAGCAGAAGTACAAAACCGGTCAGAAATAGTGAGCGACTGATAAGGTCAAGTGTCTTTTCCTGGTTTGCTAAAGAGAAGATGATGTACATCTCGTACTGACCAGCATTAGGGATCTGAACTTTTTGGCCAATCGCCAACCCTTTAACCTTTGTACCTGTTAGGTAATTCATGTTGGTGTACTGATAGACAAGATCTGTTTTCTTACGAACTCGCTCACTTAAAGAGTTTGGTATTGAGTTTGGATCCAATAAATTTGATGCGATCTCGTAGTTATTGTCCATAGTGTTTCCAGGGCTACGGATGAAAACTACTTCGCGGGCATTTTCATTTGCGGTTAATGTTGTGGCTGAGCTAATAACATCATCGACTACTTTTTGAACAACTGAATCTCTTTCACCCTGTGCCAACAAGAAGCGATACTCTGCCGTAAAAATCGTTGACCGGGCTTCAACTAGGGCTGAATTGAGATTTACCTCTTTAATACCTGCAGATAACTGAGAATTAAGGGCCGAACCAGTCACGCCGGTGACGCCCAAGGAAAGAATAACTGTGGAGAAAATTACCTTGATCGCAAGGGAGTTACGGATTCGCCAATAAATTCGGTTCATTATTAGGAACCGCCCATTACTCCAGCTTTGTATCCAACTCCGCGCACAGTGACAACGATCTCGGGATGTTCTGCATCATGTTCGATCTTTGAACGTAGACGTTGAACGTGCACATTTACGAGACGGGTATCGGTTGAGTGACGATAACCCCAGACCTCACTGAGCAAGGCATCACGGGTAAAGACTCGACCTGGCTCTTTAGCTAAAGCGACTAGTAGATCAAACTCCAAGCGAGTTAGCGCAATCTGCTTGCCACCACGTGTTACTTGGTGCGCCTGTACATCAATAGCTAAATCACCAATTGTTAAGAGCCCTGATACATCAGCATTTGTTCGACGTAAACGGGTTCTAATTCGTGCAATGAGCTCGGATGGGTGACGAAATGGTTTAACCATGTAGTCATCGGCACCGGCTTCTAAACCTTTTACTACATCTTGAGTGTCACCTTTTGCTGACAACATGACGATCGGAACCATAGATTCTGCACGAATTAATTTACAGACTTCAATTCCATCAAGGCCGGGCAACATAACATCCAACAACACTAGATCTGGTGGATTGTTATGGAATACATCCATAACCTCATCACCACGACTTACTAAATCCACATCGATGCCGGCACCGGTTAAAACGATGCCGAGCATCTCTGCGAGATCCTGGTCGTCATCGACGACCATAACTAAAGTCATTAGCTACCGTGCTCCCAAGAGTTCAGGTACATATCTTGTGCAGGTGTTAGAACATCGATACGTCCACCCATGCTGATTAGCTTGAGTGCAGCAACTTCCTTGTCGATGTATGAAGGAACTTCATGAACACCAGGCTTCAAGTTCTTTGCTTCCTTCACTAAGTACTCAGCTGTTAACGCTTGATCTGAGAATGACATGTCCATTACAGATGCTGGGTGACCTTCTGCAGCTCCAAGGTTAACTAGACGACCTTCAGCTAGAAGTAGCAAACGACGCCCATCTGAGAGGACATATTCATCTGTTTGGTGGCGCATCTTTGTGTTCTTTGTCTTAGCGTTCTGTTCTAGCCAAGCAACATCGATTTCAATATCGAAGTGGCCTGAGTTGGCCATGATTGCGCCATCCTTCATTACTGCAAAGTGTTCATCGCGAAGAACATCGCGGTTACCTGTAACAGTGATAAATACATCGCCAAGCTTTGCGGCATCTAGCATTGGCATGACTCGGAAGCCCTGCATCATTGCATCTAGTGCCTTAGTTGGATCAATCTCAGTAACGATTACATCTGCGCCCATACCCTTTGCACGCTCTGCAACACCCTTACCGCAGTAACCGAAACCAGCTACAACAACAACGCGTCCTGCAAGCAAGAAGTTAGTTGCGCGGAAAACAGCATCAAGGGTTGATTGACCTGTTCCGTAACGGTTATCAAACATGTGCTTTGTGTCGGTGTCATTTACAGCGATCATTGGGAACTGAAGAGCCCCATCCTTTGACATCTGGTTAAGGCGGATTACGCCTGTTGTTGTCTCCTCACAACCACCAGTGATGTTTGGGATTAATTCTTTACGGGTTGTGTGCAATGTGTTAACAAGGTCGCAACCATCATCAAATACTTGGTGTGGTTCGATATCAAGTGCTGCGTTAATGTGTTTGTAGTAACCATCACGATCAACCGCATTGCGAGCAAATACTGAAATTCCGTATTCGTGAACTAGAGCTGCTGCAGTGTCATCTTGTGTAGATAGTGGGTTAGATGCGCACAGTGCGATCTCCGCTCCACCAGCCTTGAGAACGCGCATCAAGTTAGCTGTCTCTGTTGTTACGTGCATGCATGCAGAGATGCGCACACCTGCGAATGGTTGTGACTTTTCAAAACGCTCACGGATTTGAGCAAGTACAGGCATGTTGCGCTCAGCCCATTCGATGCGCTTACGACCTTCTGCTGCAAGTGATGCATCAGCAATGTCATGCTTTGGAAGTGTTGAAGTAACTGGAACGTTCACGTAAATCTCCTTAAATGGTAATCAAAGTATTAATTGGATACCTAAGGCGTAGGGCTCTACTGTGCTAGGCGGCTATAGACATAGGTTACTGCCCTCTTGCGAAAAGTAGCTATTTGAAAACGTGGATTAGCCGCGGATTAAAGAGAGAACCGCATCACGTACCGACTCCATTTGAGCCTGAGTTGAAGCCTCAACGTTAAGCCGTAGTAGAGGCTCGGTATTTGAAGGACGCAGGTTAAACCACCAGGTATCCCCGTTGACTGTCAGGCCATCTAATTCATCAATCACAACATTGTCCGCATCATAACTCTTGCGAACTAGATCGGTTGATTGCTTAGTATCAGCAACCTTTGAGTTGATCTCTCCACTTGAGGAGTAACGATTAAAGGGAGCAAGTAATTCAGACATGGTTGCAGAACTTTCCCCAAGAGCTGCGATCGCATGAAGGGCTGCAAGTGCGCCACTATCTGCCATCCAAAACTCTTTAAAGTAGAAGTGTCCTGAATGCTCACCACCAAAGATTGCACCGCTTTCAGCCATCATCTTCTTAATGTACGAGTGACCTACTCGACTTCGCAATCCTGTACCGCCATTTTCAGCAATTACCTCTTGCACAGCGCGAGATGAAATTAAGTTGTAAATGATCTTTGAACCTGGACGTTTCTTTAACTCTCGCTGTGCAATTAAAGCTGTAAGTGCTGAAGGATTGACTGCAACACCTCGCTCATCAACTAAGAAGCAGCGATCTGCATCTCCATCAAATGCCAAACCTAAGTCAGCATTCTGATCATTCATCGCTTGCTTTAAATCCTTCAGAGTTGATTCATCCAACGGGTTTGCCTCATGGTTTGGAAATGAACCATCTAGCTCGAAGTACATAGGAATAACTTCACAATTGAGCCGTGCAAAAATAGCAGGAGCTGTGTGACCAGCCATTCCATTTCCGGCATCCACAATGATCTTTAGTGGGCGAATCTTTGTCACATCGACAAGTGTCAAGAGATGGTCAACGTACTCTTCCAACATGTTGCGCTGCTTCTCGACCCCTACATTGCGCAATGCGATTGGTGATCCTTCACGAACAAAGTTCTCAATAGTTACTAAGCCAGACTCTTTTCCGATGGGGCGAGCCTTGCTCAAACACAACTTGATTCCGTTGTATTGAGCTGGGTTATGGCTCGCTGTAAACATCGCCCCTGGTAGCCCTAACTTGCCGGAGGCGAAATACAACATATCTGTTGATGCCAAACCGATTCGAATTACATCCATACCTTGAGATGTTGCACCCGCTGAAAATGCATCTGCTAACTCTGGAGATGATGGCCGCATATCTTCACCAATAACAATGGTTCCAGGTTCACGTTCTATTTGTAAGAATCGAGCAAAGGCCATGCCAGTTGCAAATGCAAAATCTGCATCGATTTCTGTATCTACTAAACCTCTAATGTCATAGGCTTTAAAAATATTGGGAATGACATCCATAATTATTTATGATGGAACTGCGCGTAGGTGACCCCGGCGACCTAGTTGTTGCTGTGCAGATGGTGTTTGAGTTGGCGCAATTGCCTCAATATCTTTTGCCGCAACTTCACGGACCGCATCAGCAATCGCCATCAAATCATCATCGCTAGGCCCTTGTGATGTGCCATCAAGTTCTTGCTTGATAACACTCCAACCATGAGGAACCTTCAATCGTGTTCCATGAACAACGCACAAATCATAAGCGTGGGGTTCAGAATATGTTGCTAGCGGTCCAACTACCGCAGTTGATTCGGCGTATACATATGTCAAGGTCATGGTTGCATGAGATTTGCATCCAGCGCGAGAACAACCGCGGCCACCTTGAATTCTCATGAGTGAAACATTAGTGGGGGTAGGAAGGAAAAGTTGGGATTATCAAGGATTTAAAATGCGAATATTTGAGTCAGGAATCTCGACACGGGTAAGAACGCTTCCTGGTGCTATCGGGAAGTAGCCATAGCCGTTTACAGATGAAACCAACGCACCTGCATAGGTCTGTTTTCCTACCTTGGTGATAGTAAATGATCGTGCCGCAGCGGGTACGCGCCAGGTCGCAACATCTGTTCCCTTAATTGCCTTACGAATTGATTTGCCATTTACCAAGGTGACTTCAACTGCAACATTGATTTCTGAGCCTGCAAAAACAACAAGAGGGGTTAGGCCAGTGACAGCCATTGTGAATTCACTTAGCTCTGGGGCTGCCGTGCTCCACGTAAAGTCTTTACCTCCCCCAATGGCTACCGATGATTCAACTGCAGCAACAACCGGTTCAGTTGAAGTGATCTTTACAGCAAAAGCCGATGAAGAAATTTTAGGTGTGAAAGTAAATTCACTTACTTGACCTGCAGAAATACTCCGTGAGTTGAGACCAACAGGGATAAACACGCCATCTGATGAGAGAAGCTCAACGGTAACGCTGGCGTCAACTTCACCAGGTGTTAAAACACGCAGGATATGTGCTGGAGCAGCGCCTTGTCCTGGTTTCTTTCCTTGATTAGGAATTGCAGGAATAACAACAGTCCTACTTGCCGAACTGGTTGGGTTAACCAGATCTCCACCTAATGCTCGTAATCCCTTACCTTGCTCATCAATCATGAATGAGTTAATTCTGCCTGAACGCGGAACAACGTTGACTGTCAAAGTCTTATCACCTGGTGCAAGTGAATCAACTGGAATAACTAAGTAATTCTTTGATGGGACGTTTAATGTTCGAGGTGGTTGCTTTCCATTTTCAGTAAATACATTGACATCTACGACGGCATCACTAAGACCGCTATTAACAACCATTAATCGGCCCTTGGTTGTTATATCGGCACTTGCTCCAACAAACCATTGTGAAGAGGCAGGTCCAGAACACAGCGCACCACCAGCCCAACTACCTGTACGGCTTTGCCATACAACGGGGGTCGATCCCTGTGCATCAAAGAGCAACGCATCCTTCATTACCGGAAGGCGTAACACTTTTACAGGCTCTGTTTTGGTGCTTCTATTTTGCAACTTTTGGAAAGGAGTTTTCTTGGATGAGAGTGAAATTTGTGATGACAACCCTGAGAGGGTTGGTGGACACACTACGGCTGGATAGTTTTCTGAGTAACTCTTTTTTGTTACAGCCACATTGAGCGCTGAAGCGATTGTGATTGCACCAGCAATGAAGGCTATAAATCGAAGGGGGCGGGAAAAGTTCATGCCAGCTCCTTCTCTGAGATTTCACTCTTACGACGACCTGCAGGAAGGGCCATTACAAGCACTATGACGAAGAAAATCAACTGTAATGAAAGCCATCCACGACGAACTGTTCCATCATGAATCAAAGAAATTTCTCCCGCCTCAGTGACGGTGAAGGTCGGCAGACCTTGCTCATTCATTTTTCGATCAAGACGATATCCATTTTCTAAAACCTGCCATGATCGATTGTAAGTTTCTGTCAAAATCAAAGTTCCTGGTGATGGCACAAATGTTCTCGCACCAACTTCGCCAGCTTCTAATTCTTTACGAACTCCATCTACACCAACAAACATTAAGCGCGAAGCTGGAGCTGTAACTTTCCACACAACACCTAATGAAGTTGCAGAAGTTCTAGAAAATCCACCGAGGCCGTCAATTGAGCGAATAATCTCTCTCTTAAATGGGGCCTTCACATAAAGGTATTTCACACCGAAGTCGCTAAGAGTTGAGCTACTGGTCACGCCCGATCCATCGATGAGACCACGTGCAGCATCTGCGATAGCGACAGTCTGTGCAGGAGCTACATCTGGTTCGCCAAGTGAAATATCTTTACCACGCGATAAGTAGTACTGAATCTTCTTCTCGTTTTCACTACCGACCTCACGCAAAACAAGAATCTTTACATCTTTTTCCACACTCAAGAAGGCTGGCATTACCGTTTCACGATTTGCTTGAACCAATGAATCCGCACCTTTAGTTACAGACCAACCAATAGCCAGAACCGAATAAGCAAATGTGGTGAACAAAAGTAAGGCAGAGAGAATGTGGCGGTAATGAATGTGGCTCAAAACCAAAGTTTCACGCAAACGATCGAGCAGCACCGTGCCGGCAGCTACCGCAGCTAGGGTCACAAGAACTAGCACTGGCCCAGTCCAAACCTTTGATGATGCTTCATTGCCATGAGTTGAGATTGAAAGAGATGAGATAACAACCGCTAATACAAGCGCTCCGACACCATATTCAGCGATACGTCGCGCATGAGTTGATGAAAAGAGTGAGACGATCAAGACCAACAAAATTGGGCTAACTAGCCATATAGGCAATGAGTTTGCACCGCCTGGATTTCCAAGCAGTGCATTAATAGGTCCGCCACCTGAAATCAGCAATCCCGGTTCAACCAATAATCTACTTGGATGCATGATTGTTTCTAGCGAATAAGGAACATTCATCACAAAGGGAACAAAGATTAATGCTGCACGCTTTTGGAGACGCAGCGAGTACAAAGGAGCGTTTGCTTCCTGTGCGTGCTTTTCATAATCACTAAGGGTTGAAATAAGTCCTGCAGCCAAACCAATCACAAAGATCATGAGCGAGAACCCATAGAGCAGTGCTAAGAGCAGTGAGACTCCTGCGATTTTTCTCCAAGAAAAACTCTCAATCCTTTCTACATCGCTCAGGAGCAGTGCAACCAATGGTGCAAGGATCATAAACAGAACTGTTGCTATGTGACCTGTAGATACCGCCGCAATTGCTACCGGTGATACCGCGTAGAGAAAAGCTGCCGGAATAGAAATCCAAGAATTTGCGGTCAAACGCTTTAACAGCTTTGATGCGGTAAACATCATGACAATCGGTGCTACCAAGAAGAAGGTCGTAATCAAGAATTGAACTTTGCCCAAGAAAAGAAGTGATGCTGTTGCTGTGATTGCAACCCAGGTAGGGGTCGCAATAGTTGAACCCATTCCGACCTGGTGCCATGACTCAAAATACGTGCGCCACAGATCAGTAGCTCCCGCTGGCGAAATCGGCAGGGCTCCTCCGACAAGTGCTCCAAAGCGATTACGAGAATTCAGGAGGCTAATGAGCGAGATTAAAACAAAGCCAATTACTTCTGGGCGCTTGAATACACCAAACCAATTATTGTTATTTACGGGGGTTAATAAATCTTCATCCTCATTAGCATCCAGAACTGAACTGGTAGGCGCTTGGCTATTTTCTGGAAACAACTTGGCACGAATGGCATCAACAAAACCTTCAGATGCAAGACGCACCTGCGACCAACGAGGTGGAATGAATTCAGCAATAACTCTTGCAGACACAAAGCGCTGTTTTTTACGCACTTTACGTGCCGCAATGATTAATCCGGGTCTAACAAGTAAAGATCCAACCGCCAAAATTTCATCGCCGGCATACCCAGGAAGTTTTGCGAGTAGGTAACCAACCGCTCGCGCAATTGCGGTTCCGAGAATCTGCACAACTAGCCATGGCAACATCCACCATGAAGAGTTGGAAAGCAAAACATATGCAGCGTTACGTCGATCTAGCAGCAAAGGTCTATGAAGAAATGCGCCGTCAACTTCAACAGTTCTGCGTTCATTAGCTGATGCTTGTGCATGGAATGCAACGGCACCTGTTGCAACCATTACCGAATGACCAGCAGCACGTGCTCGCCATCCAAAATCCACATCATCTCTAAACAAAGTTAGATTTGGATCTAAACCGCCCAGCTCTTCAAAAACATCACGGCGGATCAATGCCCCCGCTGTGCTCACAGCTAATACATCATGGTTTCCATCATGTTGGCCTTGGTCATACTCCAACGGCTCAAGCCCTGTCCAACGTGCACCATTTCCAGCGATGCTGACACCAGCTTCAAGTAAATGTGTTCGATCATGCCAACCCAATAACTTTGGACCGACCATAACAACTTGTGGTCGGTCATCAATAGCAGCTAGTAATTCTGCGAGCGCAGTTGGTGCAGGTGCACAATCATCATGAATTAACCAGATCCATTCATGGTCAATTGATTTAGGTAATCTATTAACCGCTAAGGAAACAGCGGCTCCGAAACCGGTTTCAACATCTGCCGAGATAAATGGGATGCGTGCAGATTTTAAAAGTTTTGTTGATGAATCCTGCGACCCTGTATCGACAGCGGTAATTACATCAATAGGTCGAGTTTGCGAAGTGAGCGCTGCAACAACTTCGGGCAACCACACCGCTCCATTGTGGGAAACAAGAACAGCGGTTACACGATGCTTATCGACTGCGGCTTGGGAAGCCATAGGTATAACTCACTTTCTCGTTAGAGAAATGTGAACCTTACGCAGTACGACGCTTTAAGCGACGACGCTCTCGCTCTGAGAGGCCGCCCCAAATTCCGAAGCGCTCATCATGAGCTAGTGCGTACTCAAGACATTCGGAGCGAACATCGCATGAAAGACATACGCGCTTTGCTTCACGAGTTGAGCCACCCTTTTCTGGGAAGAAAGCTTCTGGATCAGTTTGCGCACAGAGTGCACGCTCCTGCCATGAAAGCTCCATGTTTTCGCCAGATGCGAGTGTGATTGTTGGACCTGAAGTGGGGATTGGGGAGTTCTGGGCTGCGGGTTGAATCGGCATAACGTCGATGCTCCATAAGCTAGATCTTGTCTCATCCCTCTTGGAAAAGACTTTCTTAGGAGTGAATTACACGCTTGTAACTCGCTCATGTCAAGCCCGAGAGAAGGGAATTAGGGCTGAACTACTGCGGAATTGGAAGAATTTCGCCCTTTGTGACAAAAGAAGAGGCTATTTTCGCCTCTTTATCGACAACTGCACCTGTTGCGACAAAAGAGTTGGTAATAATCGCGTGGCTGCCAATTACCGCCCCAGCCTCGATGATCGAGCCATCGATATGTGCACCGGCTCCCACTGAAGCACCGCGCCCGACACAACTACCACCTGTGATCTGCGCCGAAGGATCAACGGAGGAACCCGGCATCGCAAGGCCAGGACCGGTTCGAAGAACGATATCTGTTGATGCCTTTAATAAAGCTTTTGGTGTTCCAATATCTAACCAGTATGCATTTTCAACATATCCATAAATCTTTGCGCCATTAGTTACTAACTGCGGAAAAGTTTCGCGTTCCACTGAAACAACTGTGTCTAAAGGAATTGTGTTTATGACCCGAGGATTAAATACATAGCACCCGGCATTAATCTGATTTGTAACTGGGTTATCCATTTTTTCTAGAAAAGCGGTGACTCTTCCGTCGGAATCAGTTGGAACACAACCAAATGCTCGTGCATCTTCTACCTGAGTTAAGTGCAAAGTTACATCTGCATCATGTGCTTCATGTTGTTTGATCTGCTCAGCTAAATCATGTGAACTAAGTACATCGCCATTGAGAATAACAACCGACTCTTGGGTATCTAATAGTTGTGCTGCATTTCGAATCGCACCACCCGTTCCAAGTGGCTCTTTTTCAACCGCATACTTAATGCTCATCCCCCACTGAGATCCATCTCCAAAGTACGGTGTGAAAACAACTGATAAATATGAAGTGGCTAAAACAATCTGGGTAATTCCAGCCTTTTTAGCCATCATTAATTGATGTTCAGTAACAGGAATTCCTGCAACTGTAAGCATTGGCTTGGGAGTATTGCGAGTTAATGGCATTAAACGAGTGCCAAAGCCGCCTACTAACAAGATTGCTACAGCCACTTTTACGCCTTCAAACGATGAACTGCATCTGCAATGTGGGCATCAGAGGCTGTCATTGCGATACGAATATGGTTCTTTCCCATGTGTCCGTAAAAACTGCCTGGAGTTGCAAGGATTCCACGCTCTGCAAGCCATGCAACGCTTGTCCATGCATCTTCATTACGGGTACACCACAGATACAAACCTGAATCACTGAACTCAACTGTAAATCCTGCCGCCTCAAGAGCCGGACGCATTGCATCTTTACGTGCGTTGTAGCGAGCGCGTTGTTCTGCAACATGAAGATCATCTGACAGTGCAACTGTCATCGCCTTTTGCACCGGAAGCGGGACCATCATTCCGCCATGCTTTCGAATCTCACGAATTTGTGCGATCAAGGCGCTGTCTCCCACCATGAAAGCTGCGCGATAACCAGCCATAGATGATCGCTTTGATAAGGAATGAACCGCCAAAATATTGGTGTTGTCTCCACCTGATTGCGACAAAACTGACACTGAATGTGCTGTGTGATCAAATTCGAGATAACACTCATCAGAGATCAAAACTGATTTATTCTTTCGAGACCAATCAATACAGGCTTTAATTTCATCGATGCTATGCACTCGCCCAGTTGGATTTGAGGGTGAGTTCAACCATGCTAAATCAGCAGCGGGCCAACCACTTGCATCAATTGCAACTGGAATAGACTCAGCCCCAGCTAATACAGCCCCGACGTGGTAAGTCGGATATGCAATCTCTGGAATTAACACGGTGCTTGATTCAAGATAGGTAGGAAGCCAAGCAACTAACTCTTTAGAGCCAATTAAAGGCAGGACATCAAACTCGCCCGTTGCACCTAAGCGATCTGCCGCCCACTTTTTAATCGCTGCGCGAAGCTCTGGAGTTCCTGCGGTTACTGGATAACTTGGAGAGTTTGATGCATCGCGAAATGCTTGTTGAATAAATTCAGGGGTTGGATCTACAGGAGTTCCTTGAGAGAGATCAATAATCCCTTGTGGGTGGGAACGAGCCTTCTCACCGTATGGCGCTAACGCATCCCACGGAAAATCTGGGAGCTGGGCACGCAATGGTTACTCGCTCTTTGGTGGACGCGCTGAGACTGAAGCGTGATCTGTGCCAGTTGGGCCAACCTTGCTAGCTCCACCTGGAGAACCGATTTCAATGAAGAACTCTGTATTGACCTTGCCAAACTCTTTCCACTGACCAGGGACATCATCCTCGTAATAAATAGCTTCTACTGGGCAGACCGGCTCACATGCGCCGCAATCCACACACTCATCTGGCTGGATGTACAGCATGCGATCGCCTTCGTAAATGCAATCAACCGGACACTCTTCGATGCAGGACTTATCTTTCACATCGATGCATGGGTCTGCAATCACATAGGTCACGGGCGGCCTCCAAAGTGTTGGGCAAAGTATCTGCCTGAATTCTAATGGCAACTCTAGCCAGTGCGCGATATTTACCGCTGGTTGATATTTAACGGTGGGCTTATCGTTGTCTCATGCCAACAGAGCTCGAGACGCAATTCACCGAACTCATCGGCTCGCGGGTCAGCATCAGACTGCATGATCCTGAAGGCGGATTTCGTGACATTCTGGGGCATCTACTGACCCCGTACACATTGCGTAATAAGCGTGGGGAGATAATCGAATTCTCTCATAGTGAGATTTTTGTCTGGAAGCGGGTGATTGAAAAGGTATGAAGTTATATGACACGCAATCACGACAACTCAAAGAGATTGATGTAACTCGCAAGCAGATTCAAATGTACTGCTGCGGCCCAACTGTTTATCGTGATGCCCATGTTGGAAATCTTCGGACATTTCTGCTCTCTGACTTAATCGCACGTGTTGTTCGACTCAATGGTTCACATCCATACCTGATTCAAAACATTACCGATGTTGGACATATGTCTGAAGATTTCGTCAATGATGACAAGATGTTGGTTCAGGCTAAGTTAGAGAAGATTGACCCCTTTGAGATCGCTCGAAAATATGAGGAGAAGTTCCATCAGGATTTAGCAGACCTCAACATCGTGCCAGCAGCGGCATATCCACGAGCAAGTGAAAGTATTGATTTGATGTTGGCTCTAATTGGAAAGTTGATCGAGGCTGATTTTGCATATGTTGGTTCCGATTCTTCTGTGTATTTCAGCGCTCAGAAGTTCGCAAGCTACGGAGCGATTAGCGGAAATAAACTTGACTCACTAAAGCCAGGCCATCGTTATGAATACTCCGAAGATGGTGCGAAGAGATTTCACGCCGATTGGGCGTTATGGAAAGCTGCCGGTGATCGCACTGAAATGGTGTGGGAATCTCCGTGGGGTAAGGGATTTCCAGGTTGGCATATCGAGTGTTCGGCGATGTCACTCGAATTGCTAGAAGGACATGTAGATATCCATGTAGGCGGCATCGATCTTCGTTTTCCTCACCATGAAAATGAACGAGCTCAATCCAATGCGCTGATTAACACTGAAGCTGTTGATCTCTGGGTGCATGGTGAGCATCTGCTTTTTGAGGGTAAAAAGATGTCAAAAAGTTCCGGAAATGTTGTGTTGTTAAGGGATGTGATCGAACGCGGAATAGATCCACTAGCTATTCGCCTTTGTTTCCTTGAAAACAAGTATCGCTCTCAAATGGATTTAACCTGGAACTCAATAGAGGCTGCACATGAGACTTTAAAACGTTGGCGAATGAAGATGTCTCAATGGGGTGCAGATAGCGCAAGACAGATTGATCCAGAGATTGAATTGGCTTTTAACACCGATTTAGATACTCCACGTGTGATCATGCGACTACGTGAGATAGAAAAGTCAGAGTCTGAAAACAAGGCTTCATTCTTTCGTTATGCCGATCAAGTTCTAGGACTTGACCTAGATCGACCAATTGAAGCAAAGGTTCTGACACCTCAGATGAAAACACTTTTGGATGATCGAGCCTTGGCGCGTGCTGAAAAGCGTTGGGCAGATAGCGATCAACTTCGAGTTGAGCTAGAAAACCTCGGCTTGGAAATTAAAGATACGCCTGAAGGGCAAAGCTGGAGCTAAAGCGGTGTAATGATTGCAACAACGATTGCAATAAATCCAAAATTGATCAGAGAAACACCAATAGTGTCCCCCTGTATCAAATACTCATCATTTAAACCTGGAAACCCAGCACGAAGAACAACTAATGACCAAGCAATAGATGCAATAAATTTGTATAAACGCTTTCCCCACATTCGACCGGTTGCCCAAATACCTAGGCCGGTAGCGATAAGTGAAAGAATTAAACCAATCGGTGGGTAGTAACTATGAATAAAGATTGAGCTTGCACCAAGGGCTGCACCAAAGAAAAAGGAGTAGATAGCCTTCATTACAGGGTTATTCCAGAGGTTAAATCTGTTTCTCGGCCATGCGAATCAAAGGGTTCACTCTTAACCCCTTTTACTAGCGTGTAGTACTCATCGCCCCAAATCTGTAACCCTAAATTATTAGAAAGAGCGAAGAATGGCCCATCTAAAGAAATCTGCGTTTCATGTGCTTTCATCGCCGCCATTTTTGCATCGACATAATCAGCACCATTAATTAATGTCGTGACAAACTCGTCATCCTTTGCAAATGGAAGATCATCAACGCTGTCAGCGCCAAAGAAATCTGAACCAATCTCTTTCATCTTTGCAATACCTTCAGCTAAAACTGATTTAGGCATGGTGTTCCAATAAATCTTTTGAATCTGCCAAGAAGACAACTCTGATGCTCTCATGGCAACACGATGTGCCTGAATGTGATCGGGATGACCGTATCCACCGATTTCATCATAGGTAATCAAAATGTGAGGCTTAACTTCTTCAATGATTTCTACCAAAATCTTTGCAGCTGTATCAACATCCGCTTGCCAGAAAACATCTGGACGATTATTTGGCTCAGTTCCCATCATTCCGCTATCGCGAAACTTAATTGATGGTGCACCCAAGAAACGATGATCTGAAACACCAAGAGCCTTCATTGCATCAGCTAATTCAATTTCGCGATGTGTCCCTAGCTGATCCTTTTGACTGCTTGCCAAATGTGAAAGGGACGGAACCAAAACTTCGCCTTCTTCTCCACGAGTGCAGGTCACAAGCGTGACATGTGCCCCACGATCTGCATACAAAGCCATTGTTGCCCCGTTATTGATGGTTTCATCATCGGGATGTGCATGTACAAGCAGGATGCGGAAGCCTTCATAGGAGCGGTTCATATTTGGTAATTCTGCCGTACGATTAGACCAATGAGTAACGTAGACACATCCAACAAGGCTCGCTTGCCTCGCGATGAGCGCCGAGCATTGCTGCTATCGGCTGCACTAGAAGTATTCACCGCAGCTGGATATCACTCTGCAGCGATGGATGAGATTGCAGATCGTGCAAATGTCTCAAAGCCAGTTTTGTATCAGCACTTTCCTTCAAAGCTCGAGCTGTATTTGGCTGTCTTGGATTTACATATTGACTCATTGGTTTTTGAAATTCAAAAGGCGATCGCATCGACTCCGGACAATAAAGATCGAGTATATGCAACGGTTGACGCATATTTTGCATTTATTGAAAAGGAAGGCGAAGCCTTTCGCCTGCTCTTTGAGAGTGACATGAGCGTTGAACCTCAGGTTCGTGAACGATTAAATCGAATGACATACGACTGTGCAGCTGCCGCAAGTGCGGTTATTGCAATAGATACTGGCCTACCAAAAGAGGCATCAATGCTTTTGGGTGTTGGAATGATTGGTTATGCGCAAGTAACTGCTCGTCACTGGCTCGAACGAGATAGCAAGTTGAGTCGACAGGATGCTGTGGCGTTAGTTCACAACCTCATGTGGCGAGGCATTTCAGGTTTTCCGCGCAATTAATATCGTTAGGATTAAATAAACATGTCACCAACCTTTGCAGAGTTGCCCCTGCGCAGCCAAACAATTGAAGCGCTACATGCTCACGGCTTTTTAGCACCATTTGCTATTCAAGAGATGGTTTTACCAATCGCACTTGCCGATGGCGATGTTATTGGTCAAGCGAAAACTGGAACTGGAAAAACTCTAGCTTTTGGAATTCCTGTAATCGAGCGAGTAATTGCACCTAACGATGTCGAATGGGCTGATTTTGCAAATAAGGGAATGCCTCAAGTATTAATCGTTGTTCCTACTCGCGAACTATGTACTCAGGTAACTCGTGACATTGAGGAACTCGCATCTAACCGGGGAATTCGTACCCTTGCCGTTTACGGTGGACGTGCATTTGAACCGCAAATTGAAGCTTTGCATGCAGGTGTCGAGATAGTTGTTGGAACACCTGGTCGTTTGCTCGATCTTTCACGACAGGGTCAGCTTAAGCTCAAAGAGGTATCCCGCTTGGTTTTAGATGAGGCTGATGAGATGTTGGATCTTGGCTTCTTGCCTGATGTAGAAAAGATCTTGTCCAGCACTCCTAACCGTGCGCAAACTATGTTGTTTTCAGCAACTATGCCTGGAGACATCATCGCTCTTGCTCGTCGCTTCATGAATCAGCCAATTCATATTCGCACACAAGACAGTGAAGATGAAGGTGCGGTTGTTACTCGTATCAAGCAACATGTTTTGCGTGCGCACGCTTTAGACAAGATTGAAATGCTTGCTCGAATTTTGCAAGCTGATGGACGTGGACCAACAATGGTTTTCTGTCGTACTAAGCGCACAGCACAAAAAACCGCTGAAGATTTAATAGAGCGCGGCTTTAAAGCTGCACCAATTCACGGAGATCTCGGGCAAAGTGCACGTGAAAAAGCTTTGAGTGATTTCAAGGCAGGAAAATCTGATGTCCTTGTTGCAACCGATGTTGCTGCTCGCGGTATTGATATCGATGGAATTACCCACGTTATTAATTACCAGTGTCCAGAAGATGAAAAGACTTATGTTCACCGTATTGGACGAACCGCCCGAGCAGGTGCACATGGCATTGCAGTCACCTTTGTCGATTGGGATGAACTAGCTCGCTGGAAGATGATTGATCAAACTCTGGAACTTGGATTGGCAGAGCCTGAAGAGACGTACTCATCTTCTGAACATCTTTATGAGATGCTCAACATTCCAGCAGGATCAACTGGCCGTATGGTTAAAGCAAAGCCCGTTGTTAAGGCTGAAAGGAAAGATGCTCGTCCTGCACGCGCAAAGCAGGAGGCTCCAAAGCCACGCACCGAGCGCACTCGTACACGTACTAAGAAGTTTAAAGAAAGCTAAGCGGCAACAAAGACGCGGATCGCATCTACAAGCATTTGTACTGCGATAGCTGCAAGTAAAAGACCTGCAATTCTGGCGACCAGGGTTACACCTGACTCCTTAATGACATTCAAAATCGTTGTTGATGCCATTAACGCAACTGCAATCGCAATATGAACCGCTACTACAGCTGCTGTTAAGCCTAAGGCCATTGCAGTTGTATCTACCTGTTGAACGAAAATCATCGTTGCAACAATCGCACCAGGGCCAGCCAAAATTGGAGTTCCTAGCGGAACCAATGCGATGTTTGAATCTCCATCATCTCCATGGTTCTTTGCATTTCCTGTCAATAGTTCTAGCGCAACTAGCAACAAGAGCAAAGCACCGGCGGCTTGCAGCGCTTCCATTGAAATATTGAGGTAGTTCAAAATCGCTCGACCAAATAGGGCAAAAATAGAGATCACGAGAAGCGAGACTCCCGCGGCTTGTACCGCCAAGATTCTGCGAATCTTTGGGGATTTGTCTGCGACCAATCCTAAGAAAATCGGAGTTGCTCCAGGTGGATCCATGATCACAAAGAGTGTGACAAAAGATTGAACTGCAAAAGTAATAGCGCTGATATCTTTCACGCTGAAACCACCCTTCGAGCATCGGCTTGAGACTCTAACTTCTCCCATTGTTCCCTATGAGTATGGTTTTCTGCTAATGAATTAAGTTTTCCAGTACCGTGATAATCGCTACTTCCAGTTACAACAAGATCTAATTCCTTAGCAATACTTCGCAACATCGCTCTTTCATCGGGATTTTGATCACGATGATCAACTTCAATGCCATTTAAACCTGCTGCAACTAGCTCTGAAAAATCCTCAGCTTTCAGGATTTGACCACGATGAGAAGCAAAAGGATGGGCAATGACTGCAACTCCCCCAGCTCTGCGTATTAAAGCAATCGCTTCAGCTGGTGTTGGAGCGGCGTGAGAAACATAAAAACGTGACTCGTTATGCAATAAATCAATAAATGCTTCATCACGGGATTTCACAATTTTCTTCGCAACAAGTGCATCTGCAAGGTGCGGTCTTCCCATGGTTGCACCCGCTGGCATCGCTTGCTCAACATCTTCCATTGAAATATCCATACCCTCTGCCCGCATTTTTTCAATCATTTTGCGCATACGTGGAAGGCGTCCATCACGAGTTTCTTCTAAAACCTGTTGTATCTCTGCATGCTCTGAATCAAAAAGCAGCCCCAGCATGTGAACGCTGACGCCATCTGTTGTTAAGCAGGATATTTCTGATCCCAGCGCTAACTTAAGAGAGCCACGCAAAGTTTCAGTGGCTTCTTTCCAACCCGATGTTGTGTCGTGATCGGAAATTCCGAGAACCTCTAAACCCTGAGCAATCGCCTTATTAACAAGCTCGCGAGGAGAATCAGTTCCATCACTGCAGTTCGTATGGGTGTGAAGATCAATCATTGTTGCCACCACGAGTTCTGGTCACAACTAAGACACATCCAAAGAGAATCAAGGCAATTCCAGGAATGATTCCCAGCGGTGGAGTTTGATCTAGCCACCATGCTGCTAGTACTGCGCTGACAGGTACTTCGAAAAATACAATGAGTGAGACAATTGCAGGTGAAACTCGCTTAAGCGCTGAGTTGAACATTGTGTGACCCAACAATTGAGCACCCAGGATTAATCCCAGAAGAATAAGCCATTCATTTCTATCAAATGCAAAGATTTCATTTCCTGCAAGTAACGCCATAGGTAGCGCGGTAATTGAACAAACAAAGTAGCAAACCGTTGTATAGGTACTTGTCTCTAATGATCGTTGTGCTTTTGAACCTGCCATCATGTAAGCGGCAGCTAGTGCTGCTGAAATCAATGCTGCAATATCTCCCATGAAAGATCTAAAGGAAATAGTTAGATCCACACCAGAGACCAAAACAACTCCAACAAAGCTAACAATCATTCCAAGCCAAGCCTTTGATGGAATGTCTCCGCCACTAAACTTTACAAATAAAGCTGCGAATATTGGCTGCAGTGCGACAAGTGCAGTTCCGGCTGCAACCGTTGTCATTCTCATCGCTAAAAAGAAGCCAATGAAGTGAAGTGCTAGTAATACGCCTGCATACACAGCCCATTTAATTCCTGCACGATCTCGTGAATGACGAAGCGCAAATGGCAGTGTGATTAAGGATCCGCCGAGATTTCTCCAGAAAATTAGGGTCAACACCGGCATTGCACTCATTGCAATTAATGGCCCAGATGTTCCGATTCCAATGATTCCGAGACCTAATCGAATCAGATCTGGTTTTGCAGGGATCGCCGTGTGGTCATTAATGCGTTCGCCTGAAGTCATAAGAGAAAGGTACCCTTATCCCATGAGCGGCAATCTCTTAAACCGAGTATTTCTCGCCCGTCTTGCAGGCACTGCGGTCTTTGACCCCAATGGTGATCCAGTAGGAAAGGTGCGAGATGCTGTCGCGACCCTGCGTTCTAATAATCAGCAGCCTCGAATCCTTGGATTAGTTGTTGAAGTGCCACTACGTCGTCGAGTCTTTGTTCCCATCACTCGAGTCACATCGATTGAAAGCGGTGCGGTCGTAATCACTGGACTTTTGAACATGCGACGTTTTGATACTCGACCTGGTGAGGTTTTAGTTTTAGGCGAAATGCTAGATCGCTCAATAACTTTATTGGAAACTTCTGAAGAAGTTGTTGTTGAAGATATGGGCATGGAGCAAAATCGCAATGGTGATTGGCTCATTGCAAAGGTTCACATCATGCGAAAGGGTCGTGGCTTACGCCGCAAGGGCGCAACTTCTACCGTTGCGTGGGAAGAAGTTGTTGGTTTTGCAAACACTGAACAAAATCAAGGTGTAGCAAATCTACTGTCGACACTTGCTAATTTGCGTGCTGCAGATCTTGCCGCAGTGCTTCAGGATCTTGCACCAAAGCGTCGTATTGAAGTAGCAAGCGCGCTTGAAGATGAACGACTTGCTGATGTGCTTGAAGAGATGGATGAGGACAATCGCGTTGCACTTCTTGCAGAGCTTGAAGGAGAGCGCGCTGCAGATGTTCTAGGTGAGATGGATCCTGATGATGCTGCAGACCTATTGCGCGAGGTCGGCGAAGAACGTGCAAATGCACTTTTGGATCTGATGGAGCCAGAAGATGCTGAAGATGTTTTACGTTTGATGACATACGAGGATTACTCAGCAGGTGGAATGATGACTACTGAGCCAATTGTGCTTACCGCAGACTCCACAGTTGCAGATGCACTTGCCGCTGTTCGCCAAAAAGAGATTTCTCCTGCACTTGCTTCACAGATTTACATCTGCCGCCAACCAGTAGAAACTCCAACAGGGCGATTTATTGGTGTTGTGCACTATCAGCGTTTACTACGCGAACCACCTTCAACTCTGCTTGGATCGATTGTGGACACTGATTCCAAAGCCACAAACCCTGATGCAACCTTGCATGAGGTTTCCTCGCACTTAGCTAGCTACAACATGCTTTCGCTGCCTGTTGTTGATGCCAATGAGCGTTTACTAGGCGCTGTAACAGTGGACGATGTGCTCGATCACCTGTTGCCTGAAAACTGGCGTCATGATCACCGTGAGAATTCACCAGTTTCATTTGAGTCGGAAAGTATTTAAGGGGGTCGAGAGATGGCACGTAATTATGGCTTAGACACTCCTCGCGAGACCCGTCGATCACTTCGTCCAAATTATGATCCTGAAGCATTTGGTCGTATGTCCGAACGATTTGCACGTTTCTTAGGAACTGCGCGTTTCCTTGTATACATGACAATCTTCATTGCATTTTGGGTTATCTGGAACTTTGCAGCTCCCGCTGATTTACGTTTTGATGATTACCCATTTATCTTCTTGACCTTGATTCTTTCTATGCAGGCTTCCTATGCAGCGCCTTTGATTCTGCTTGCACAAAATCGTCAAGCAGACCGTGATCGCATCGCACTCAATGAGGATCGTGCCCAAAATGAACGTTCGATTGCAGATACCGAGTACTTAACTCGCGAACTTGCAGCGCTACGTAATTCACTTGGTGAGGTTGCAACACGTGATTTTGTACGAAGTGAACTTGCTGACCTTGTTGATGAATTAGCTAAAGAGCTACGTCGAGACACCCAATCGGACTCCGAGTAAAGATTTACTTCGCTTCATCAGCTTATCCGCAACCTCTGTAATCGCTATCGCTGCTGCAGATGTTGGATCAGCATCCACAATCGGAGCACCATCATCCCCACCAGTGCGTAGCGCAGGGCTAAATGGAATCTTTCCAAGAAGTGGAACATCGCTGCCAACAAGTTGCGATAGTCGGCGTGAGGTTTCATCTCCCCCGCCTTCTCCAAACAATGAAATTGTTTCGCTGCAGGTAGGGCAAGGAAATGCCGACATATTTTCAATTACACCAATGACATGTTGATGAATCTGATGGGCAATTCGCCCAGCACGCTCTGCTACTTCAGCTGCTGCAACTTGCGGAGTTGTAACAACAACAATTTCAGAGGTAGGAATTAATTGACCTAGCGATATAGCAAGATCTCCTGTTCCAGGTGGAAGATCGATCAGCAGAACATCTAAATCGCCCCAGTAGGCATCAGATAACAACTGCTCTAAAACTCTATGAAGAAGTGGCCCTCTGTATGCGACAGGGTCAGATCGTTCAGGCTTAAACATCTCCATAGAAACGGTTTTAACACCATATGACTCGAGCGGAATAAACATCTGATCGATTGCCGTTGGGCGCTGACCCATCAGCCCCATTAAACGTGGAATTGAGTGGCCATACACATCTGCATCAAGAATTCCGACGCTCAAACCATTTTTAGCAATTGCAACGGCAAGATTGGCGGTAACTGAAGATTTTCCAACTCCACCTTTTCCGGAGGCGATACCGATGACACGGGTTAATGAGTCAGGCTGCGCAAATGGAATAAACTTTTCGCGACCACCGCGAACAACCTTTTTTACGAAGTTACGTTGCTCCTCATTCATGACTCCAAAGACGAGATCTACATCTTTAACACCTTCAACATTTGTCACTGCATTTGTAATATCTGTGCGCAAACGATCCTGCATTGGACATGCTGCAATTGTTAACAAAACCTTTAAAGTAATTGAGCCCTTGTTTTCAGATAAATCCTCAATCATTCCAAGTTCTGTGATGGGATGACGTAACTCTGGATCATTTACCTTTGAAAGCGCCTCTGTAACTTGTTCTAGTAGGTTCATAGAAGATCTGGGTCAATCTTTGCAGCTGGTTTATTGACCTTAGGTTTTGGTGTTTCTTCATCCAAGAGATCGGAGAGCTGCTTCTTTACAAATGTTTTTGGATTGAGATCTTTTGGTTGTAAATCTTCAAATCCAGGTCCGAGGTTTTCACGAAGTTCGGCGGTTGCCTTTGTCGCTAAACCGCGAGCCTTCTTAACCCACTGCGCAGCTTCGACAGCGATCTTTGGCAAACGCTCTGGACCAACCAGAATCATTCCAAGTATTGCTAGGCCGAGAATTTCGCCCGCGCCGATGTCAAAGAACATGGCGTTAGCCTACGCCAATTACTTCTTAGCCGCGATCAGGGTCAATGAGACGGTATTTTCACTGCCATCACGTTTGTAGGTGACTCTGACTACATCGCCAACATTCTTTGATCGAACCGCAACGATTAACTCTTCAGGGCTATTAATCGGCTTTCCATCAAGTGCGATGACGATATCTCCCCCACGTAACCCAGCCTTTTGCGCAGGACTGCCCGGCAGAATTCCACGACCAGATGTTGCAACTTGCGCACCTTCTCCTGCGTAGTTCATGTCAAGAGATATTCCAATAACTGGGTATGTAGCAACACCATTTTTTATTAATTGATCTGCTGTTTTTCGTGCTTGATTAATCGGAATAGCAAAGCCAAGCCCGATAGATCCTGTTTGTAAATCTGAGCCCAAGGAAGCAATAGCAGAGTTCACACCGATTACAGCTCCAGTTGAATCTACAAGTGGACCACCAGAGTTACCTGGATTAATCGCAGCATCAGTTTGTAATGCGTTGATGAAGGAGCTTTCATTGTTTGAATCTCCAGCTGTTACTGGACGATTCTTTGCACTAATAATTCCAGTTGTAACTGTTCCGGATAATCCAAGTGGTGAACCGATGGCAATAACTGAATCGCCAACAGCAACTTGATCGCTATCGCCAAATTGCAGCGCCTTTAAACCTGAGGCTGCGATCTTTAAAACCGCTAAATCATATGATGCATCTCGACCAACAACCTTTGCCGTAAAGATCCGACCATCATTGAGCTTTACTTGAATTCTTCCGCCACTTTGCGCTGCTGAACTAATCACATGGTTATTAGTTAAAATGTAGCCATCGCTATCGATGAAAAATCCAGATCCTGTTCCTCCTCCAGTAATTGAGCTGGTTTGAATGGAAACCACAGAGGGCAAAACTCTTTGCGCCGTTCCTGCAACTGAATCAGGTGCTCTTTCAATTGTGCTCGTAGATGAAACAAGACTTACTCGATTAAAGATTGAGGCACCTGAGGCGTTAACTCCCAGAATTCCACCAACCGCTCCTGCTAAAAGTGCAATTATCGCAAGTGTTCCTTTAGAGCTTTTTGATTGCGTTGATGATTGCCACCATGGAGCAGGTGCCGGAGCGATTTTCTTACGTGGAAAGATCATGGCTGTATTTTGCTACAACTTCGTTGCGATCAGTAATCCATCACCGACTGGGAGCAAAGAACTCACCCAGTGGTCTGTGTCATTCTTAATGATTTTCCCAGCATCGCGAAGGGCAACGGTGCGTGGGTCTCTTTGAGCTGCATCGCACACCTTGCCTCCGCCGTAATAGTTATCAATTACTAGCGCCCCACCACTTCGCAAAATACGGTGGGACTCGTTGATTACATAGCTCAGATCTTCTGGATTGTGCCTCAAAACGACTAAATCGTAAGCACGGTCGGTCAGCTTTGAAATTACATCGAGAACTGAGTTTGTTATGAGCCGATATCGACTTTGAGCAATATCTGCCTCTGAAAATGCAAGCTTTGCGATTTGGGAATGTTCCATCTCATCATCAATTGAAGTCAAAGTTCCGCTGGGCAACATTCCATCAAATAACCAAAGACTGCCAACGCCTGAACCTGTACCAACTTCTACAACTGATTGCGCCTTCAATGTGGATGCTAAATACCTAAGAAAGGCGCCTGCACCAGGTGTCGTATCTACTGTGCCAAGTTCTACTCCACGTGCACGTGCTTGAGATTTAAAGTAATCCTCAGCGATGAAATTTTCAGCAAAGGTGTGCGGATCTACTCTCATGATAGGGAGGTAATCCATTCTGTGAGAAGGCGTACTCCAAACCCGGTACCACCTTTTGAATTTTCACCTGCATCAACTTCGCTTCTAGCAGTTCCTGCAATATCTAGGTGCACCCAACGACGCGTTGATGTGAAGTTTTCTAAAAACAATGCGGCTGTTACTGAGCCTGCTGAAAACTTTCCTTTGTCTGCAGTGTGATTGAAATCGGCAATATCACTTCGCAAGGCCTCTTTATAATCATCGACCAAAGGCATGTGCCATACACGATCACCAGATGCTTCTCCAGCCTTTGAGAGTTGAGAAGCAAGTTTGTTGTCACGTGTGTACATCGCTGCATATTGACGACCTAAACCAAGAGTTGCCGCTCCAGTCAGAGTTGCAATATCAATTAAATAATCTGGATCAAGATTTGCATCTGCATATGCCAAACCATCTGCCAAAACTAAACGACCTTCGGCGTCGGTGTTAATGACCTCAACCGTTGTTCCGCCGTAATGTTTGATCACATCGCTGGGACGTTGTGCGGTAGCTGAAATAGCGTTTTCAGCCATCATCATGAGCGCTGTTACGCGGACATTTGGTTGTAACTGCTCTAACGCGGTCAAAGTTCCAAGAATTGCAGCTGATCCAGCCATATCGCTCTTCATCGCCATCATGGTGTCGTATGGACGCTTGAGTGAAACTCCACCTGTATCAAAGGTAATTCCCTTGCCCACCAAAACAATATGTGGCAACGCTTTTGCAGATTTCTTTTTTGATTTTGGCTGGTATGAAACTTGAATCATGCGTGGACCAGGCTTTGGAGATGAACCACCAACGGCTCTTAGGCCGCCAAACTCTTTGAGCGCAGCACCGGCAAAAATTTCAACCTTCAGACCTGTTCCCTTAGCAAACTCTTCAGCTTGCTTACCCATCCATGCTGGAGTCTTGATATTTGCAGGTGTGTGGATTAGATCTCGTGTACGACAAATTGCTTGTGCGATCGAAGCAGCATCATTTACTACTTGTGAATCCTTGCTTGCAACAAAAATTGTTGGCTCTTCTTTTTTCTTATCAGTCTTGAGATTCCAGACCCATGCACCTAATGCAATTGAAATCGCGTGCGACTTA
>Ga0214919_10002979_pt1 | contig 26106 bp, 23 predicted proteins | sample LL1503_MetaG_FD_177994 | JGI IMG/M metagenome (GOLD analysis project Ga0214919, IMG submission 177994) | Freshwater microbial communities from Lake Lanier, Atlanta, Georgia, United States - LL-1503 | ecosystem: Environmental > Aquatic > Freshwater > Lake | place: USA: Georgia | collected...
CGCAGCCAGCTCAGTGACCTCCACGGATCACTGTGCAACCTGGATCGTTCATGAGCACCTGTTTCCGGGCAAGGAGATCCCTCTCTGGATCCAGTTCTTGGACGGCATTGACAACTGGCGCGGCATTACCGACGAGCACAGGGCGCTCCGAGAGCTCTGGCACCCCATTGCCTGTAAGGGGGTGAAGGAATCGCCCCAGGTAGCCCTCCTTGAGTTCGGAGCGCTCTTAACCGACATGGACACAGATGAGGGCTGGGCCTCTGCGATCGCGGAGGGGCTGGCACTCTATCGCCAGAAGGTCCGTGTCCTCTCCGATCAGCTGGACGCGAGTCCCAGGCGCTTCTACAGGGGAATTATCCCCACCTGGATCGGGGATGTCTACGTGACGAACACGGGGCGACAATACATCGGCGCCAACGAGTTTGACTCCACCGCGGCCTCCGAGCTGGTCTTCAAGGCCCATAAGAACGTCGTGGTCTTCATCAACTTCCACGAGGTTCGCTGGCTCTACAAGGGCGTTCAGCATCGCAAATACGTCTTCCACGCACGCGCTCGCGATGGCTCGGGTGCTGATCTGACGCAGTGCCCTATCTTTAAGGGCCATGCCGCCGCTGCCGGCGGCCACGTGGAGGCGGAGCCCGGCAAGTCAGTCCTGTTCGTCTTCTAAGGGCTCCATCAATAAAATAACCAATCCATGGTGGATGAGTTTCCTGTTCAAAAGGTTTTTTTATTACCCGAAAAAATTGAAGATGAGAGGGCACTTAAAGAGAAATGCGCCCTGCCCCTGAGTAGAGTGCTTCAGATATCATCCATATTTACGCCAGTAAGATGTCTGCGATCATTTCCAACGCCGCATTTGAGAAGGAGATGGAGGGTGTGTCGGAAGAGGAGAAGCTCTTCTACAGACGATGGCATCAGGTGGATCCCACCAAGACCTTTCGCGAGCTGCGTGAGCGCTTGGCCCAGACTCGTGCCGCGGCTGCTGTCGCTGGTTTTGGCCCTAACGGCTACAAGCTGTATCCCTGCGCCCGTATTTGCGGCAACTTCCTGGAGCTCGGCGGCGTCTGCCCAGACTGTAACAGGGCCGAGGAGGCGCGCTTAGCCTTCATGGCCCTCCCTCGCTGCGTATCTTGTAGAGCCCCCAAGGACTCGGCGGAGGGGCGCTGTAACACTTGCGATCCCTCGGTCCTTGCACTGAAGTTGCGGCCTGCGCCTGTCGCGGGCGTCTACGAGTGCTATATCTGCGAGAAGGAGGGGCCCGAGCCTGCCTGCGCCCCTTGCCGACAGGCGATGGACGCGTTTGGAGCGGTTCAGTGCGCCCACTGTGAGGCCTACTGGACCAGCGCATTTGATGGCGAGTGGGAATTCCCGTGCGGCCAGTGCCATCCAGGCTATAGGGCGGCCTATGCGGCACGTGCTCCTGCTCCTGCTCCTGCTCCTGCACCTGCTCCTGCTCCTGCTCCTGCTCCTGCTCCTGCAGCAAACCCCGAGTCCGAGGACGAGGACATGGGCTGGTATAATGAGAAAAAGAAAGAGTGGGAGGCGTATGCCGATGCGTTAGAGGCAGAGGCAGAGGGAAGTGAGGAGGGCGAAGAAGAAGACTACGACTAAAAGAAAAAGGGGGATCAGGCCTGATTCCTTTTTTCCCGATCCAGTCGCCCCAAAAAAAATTGAAGACTGAGACCACTTAAAGAGGGGTGCGCCCTACCTCCTGTAGAGTGCCTCAGATATCATCCATAATTAAACGATTCAAGATGTCTGCTGTAATCTCCGACGCCGCCTTTGAGCGCGAGATGTGGTGCCTCCACATGAGGCTGGGGGAGCTGTGTCACTATAGTCAGTGGCACAAGGAGGAGCCCACTAAGCCGCTGCGCGAGATGATTCGTGAAATGACGAGGATTCGCGAGGAGGCGGAGGTGGAGGCGACTAAGCGCGCTATGGAGGACTGGGCCTGGGAGGAGGAGCAGGAAGCTCTTCGCGAGGAAGAGGAGTCCCTTGCTCAGATCCCCTGTGAATACTGCTTCACGGTCCAGGACCACGATATCTGCGCCGCCTGCACCGATACCATAGAGCGCTACGGCGCCTTGCGCTGCGACTTCTGCCTGGCTTCCTACAGGGGCTCCACGACGGGCGATTGGCACAATCCCTGCGAACTCTGCGATTCGGAGTATATCGCGGACTACAGGTATGCGGAGGAGCAGCGGGTTGCACTGCCGCCTGTGCCTGAGAGCTCTGAGGAAGACGAAGAGGAGGAATAGAAAAAGAAAAGAAAAAAGGGTGGTATTCCACTTCTTTTTTAGCCCAATGGTATTTTTTTTCGTAGCGCAATTCCTGAGCGCCGTCCTTCAGGCCCCGCCATCTCCCGAATGAGCATTCTCATTCGGTGCCAACCGTCGCGCTCCCTCTTTTCCGAGGACTCGCAGGAGGAGCACAGAGAGTCGCAGTCCGAGTTCTCAGAATCCTCTTCCACCTCGTAGGCCCCTGAGATGATCCTGAGAGCCTCTGTCCGTCCTTCTGGGCTCTTGAGAAAACGTTCTGAGAACTCTTTGAGTATGGTCAGCACGGTCTCAGGGGTATTGGCTGATTCTATGTGCTTGAGTTCGGTCCATAAGCACTTGACGATCTGCTTGGCTGCCTTCTCAGAATCCAGACCTCTGAGTTCAAAGCCGATGGCCTTGACTACGATCTTGGCTCCCCTGAGAACATCAGATTCATATGTGGCCTTGTAGACTACCTTTTTGTCTTCGGGCCATCGGGATTCCAGGCTGGTTAGGATATACTCAAGAGGAGTAAAAGAACTCATTTTGAATAGATCTAATGGATAGGGTAGTCAAACGGGAGCCCCTCTGAGTCTTCAATTTTTGTTGGCCTTAAATTTGACCGTTTGTGTAGTCAAACACGTATACAATACGCAATGTGGCTCCCTTTGACTACACTCTTTCACTTCGGACCTCTGTGGATCCCTCATGAGTGTTTCCAGAGTTCCTTGGATCCCTATCCAAAGATTGTCGTGGCTGCAACTATAGCATCCTTTGTATGGCACTTGACTGGAGAAAAGGTGACTGTTCTAACAGCGCTTGACTACACCTTTGCGTCTTTATGGTGTATATGTGATGTTCTCTATGCCTATGCCTTCCACGATGGAGAAACGATTATTCAGGTCCTGTATTTGAACCTGGTAATAGCGACAATTCATAGGGCCTATGAGTCTATGAAAACGGATAGGGAGTGTTATGTGTATAATCATAGTCTGTGGCATCTTCTGTCGGCCACCAAATGTCTGGCGGTCGCATTTCTCCTCAGGTGCCGTTAAATCACGGATGCGCCCTATTTTTTAGATCCAAAAAAAATTGAAGTCCTCAACTCCCTCCAAATGCCTGTCCACTCCCTTTGAGTAGATTACTGTAACCTATCCATACTTTCAGTAACAAAATGTCTTCCGATCTTGAGTGCCCGATTACTGGTGACCTGTTCGTGGATCCCGTGATGACAGTGGATGGTCAGACCTATGAGAGGTCAGCCATTGAGCACTGGTTTCGGGATGGTCATCGGACCAGCCCGGCGACGGGCGGAACCTTGAGTTCCCTGACGCTCATTCCCAACATTGCGATCAAGAAGGCATGTGACTCAGCACGGTCTGCTCCAAGGGTGGGCGGTGCTGGTGTCCCTATGGCTCTGCCCATCTCTCCACCTCCTGCTCCTGCTCCTGCCTCTGCCATTGGCCCTTTCAAGGGCGTCAAGGTTCAGGTGGGCGGCCGCCTCCTCAAGGGGCGGGACGGCAATTCCTATCTTCAACTCCAGGCCTATGTCCCGCCCCAATCTGTAGAGGAGGGCACGGACTATATCTTTGCCGTGGACACCTCGGGCTCTATGGGTGAGCTGGCTTGGGTCCAGGTAGACAAGGGTCACATGGGTATTACGCGCCTAAATCTGGTCAAGCAGGTCATTCGGGTCATGGGCTCTATGGCCACAGAAAAAGACCGTTTTGCGATCGTGTCCTTTAACCAAGATGCGACTCAGAGACTGGCTCTGACGCCTATGAATGCTGCTGGGTATGCCCGTCTCAATGGAACTCTGGATGGCTTGTATCCTGACGGCTACACCCATATCTATGGGGCGGTGGAACAGGCGGCCTCCATTGCGTCCTCGGCAACCTGTAAGGGCCGCCGCATCGTGGGCATTCTCCTGACGGATGGCGTGCCCACCGAGTCCATTGCACCTGTGACGGGGGGTCGCTCCACCATGCCCATGATTTCGGAGCGAATCAAGCCCACCAATCCCTGGACCTTCCATGCGATCGGCTTCTCTTCGGATATCAACAGTCGTTTGCTGGAGCAGCTGGCGGCCTGGGGCCACGGCCGCATGCTCTTTGTCCCCTCGGGCGACATGGTCTCCACGAATGCCATCAACCTCATGGCCTACGAGAAGACGGTGGCGTCCCTGGGCGCCACGATCCATTACACGGTGGACGGAATACGGACCTCCCTTGAAACGGGGCCCATTGCGGCGGGTCAGCGGCGCGACTTCATCATCCCTATGCGTTCCGATGCGACTCTCGGACCTGTGGAGGCCACGGGGGCCGATCCCCTGACCGATCCGGACAGCGCCGAGCTCTGCGATGCCCGTCAGGACTGTGTGACCACGCTCACGGACATCATTGACCACTTTACGCCCAACTACAACCCCTATGCGGATATGGGACCTCTTATTTCCTACATGACCAGTCAACTGATGGCCTTTCATGGGCGCCACACCTATAGTTCCGATCCGAAGGTCAAGGCCATTCTTCGCGATGTGGTGTCCAAGGTAGATGGAGAGGGACAGTGCCGGCTTGCTCTTAGTCATATGAAGCCGGCTGACTGGGGCTCCCACTACTTGCGGGCGTATAGGGATCACATGCGCGCAGGGATCTGTATGAACTTCAAGGATCCGGGCCTGAAGATCTTTGAGACGCCCGAGTTTCTGGCCCACCAGGCAGCGGGCGATGTTGCCTTTGCGACTATCCCGCCGCCTCCTGTGACTCGGAAGGGCGATGTGGATTACTCGGCTCCTGTTACGGCGGCGTCAGTCAGCCATGTCTTTAACAATAGCAGCGGCTCCTGCTTCCAGGGCGATACCTTAGTGCGCATGGCCGATGACTCCAAGAAGGCCATCCGGGACCTTGTCCGAGGCGATCTTGTCTGGACCCCCACAGGCCCTGCCACTGTGCGCTTCCATGTGACGTTCCACACGAGCCAGCCCAGTCAGCCGCTTGTCCAGTTTAATCCGACGACTGGCGTGACGCCCTGGCATCCTTGCCGCCAAGTTCTTCCTGATGGATCGGTAGGCCCCTGGACCTTTCCGGCCTCCCTTCAGCAGTTTGATGCCCGTCCTCTGAAGACTGTGTATAACCTGGTTCTCACAGAGGGCCATATCATTGAGTCGGGGGCCCATCAGTTTGTCACGCTGGGCCATGGCTTCCAGGAATCCCCTCTGAAGCATGACTTCTTTGGCACGGATGCTGCTATCCAGGCCCTTGAGTCCCAGCCAGGGGCGGCCCAGGGCCATCCTATCTATAATGACTGTGTGGCCATCAAGGATCCTGAGTCGGGGCTCATTGTCGGCTGGGAAGATCATGGAAAGGAGGAATCAAACGTCAACGGGTGTAGAATTGTATAAAAATAAGAATAGATTGTATTATTCTATTTTTTAGGCAATTAGAGCCATTCTTCGGCAAGTATTTTAGCTTCTTCGGTGTAATAGAATTCTAATAGTTCGCGTAGACCCTTATCGTTTTCATGGGCTAAGCGTTCATCAGACAGATCCGTGTTTCGTGATGTAATTTTCTCCCAGGCATCTCTAAATTCTCGTAAATGGCGAATAAGTTCCGTGCGGCTCATTTGACTCAGGGGCTTGGGTTGGGGTTTCCACATGCCCTTGTAGTCAGTCACTGTTTTTTCAGCACGATCCTCTATAAGTTTGCTAACCTCCTTCTTGGTTTTTGGGGGAAGAAGTGGCAGAAGAAGGGTCAGATCTTCACTCTTCATAGCGCGCCCTCGGACTCTCCAGAGGCCCTGGGCAATCTCCTCTTTGGTTCCTGTCGTGGTGACTCTATATTTCTTTTTGAGTGCCCGAAGCGTTTCAATGGAACTGGCTGCCTTCTGAGTGCCCTGGACTCGGTTCCATCGCTTAATACCTGCCGCCGTGGCCACAATTTTCCACATGTTTCCATTGGCCCCCTTCATAACCGTTCCTACCTTATACTGAGTCGCACTCGCCAAGGGCCCTTTCCGTGCCTTCTGTGTGCCCATCCTAATTCAAGTAGCGATAGATATATTCATGGATGTCGCCCTTGTGAGAAAAGCCTCGTAAATAGTCGGAGTAACTGACTCCCTTGTAGCACTCAAAAAGCAATAGGATTGCGAATTTACCCAAGAAGGCCAGGGCAAATAGAGCTACCACTATCTTCTCAAGCTCCTTCATCTGAATCTCATTGTTAATTCCCAAAAGCATATTGATTAACTTGGTCGGAGTGGTGTTCAGGACGGGAAGATTCTCCTCGGGGTCGCAGATCGTGCACCGATCCAGGATAATGGTGTGAATGAGAAGGGCAATCATTATAAAGCTGAATACTCCAATGACATAGATGTTGTTGCTGAACAGGGCAGTTAAGGCCGCCGTAGCGATAATGGCAATATGAACCAGAAGAATGGCGAGGTTTGTAAGGTTCATTGGACTCTGGTATATAGATAGATATTTACAAATAACTATCTATGTAGCACGACCTTGCCTTGATCAAGGGACCTTCACGTTATGAGCGTGACGCGCTATCCTACTGCGCTATCGTGCTCCCCAATTATATTCCATACACTTTAAGTTCCTGTGCGATTCACAGGTGTTTAATTTACGGAAGAGAAATAGGGTTCCTCAAAATGCATATAGCATTTATCATGGATGGCAATGGCCGCTGGGCCTTACGGAACGGAAAGACAAGAGCTCAGGGACACGAACAGGGTATCCAGGCCGCTAATGAGATCATGATGGCCTGTGTGAAGCAAAAGATCCCAAGGGCCACCTTCTACGCCTTTTCCGTCCAGAACTGGTCCCGAGACCGTTCCGAGATTGAGAATATCTATACGTCGGGCAAGCTCCTCTTTGAGCGCATGGGGCCCTGGGTCAAAGAGAACAATGTGGTTGTCAAATGCGTCGGCTCCAAGTTCAATTTGGCCGAGGAACATAGGCAAGAAGGGGAACAAGAGGAGGCCGAGGAGGAGAATCCCAAGGTCAAGGCGGCTCTCGCCCTTGCCCGAGACCTCATGGCCCAGACGGCCAATAACACCGGCACCGTCATTACCCTTTGCGTGTCCTATGGAGGTCGGGAGGAGATTCTGGATGTCTTCCGCCAAATCAAAGAACCCCTCAAGTCCCTGACTACGACCATGGTCTCCGACTTTTTTCAGATTCCCGACGTAGACCTCGTGGTCCGCACGTCGGGAGAATACCGTATCTCCAATTTTCTCTTGTGGCAATCCGCCTATGCCGAATACTACTTCACGGACCTCATGTGGCCCGAATTTACACCTGAAGAGCTGGACAAGGCCATCGCCAGCTTCAAACAGCGGAATCGGCGCTTCGGAGCCCTCGGATCTGCCAATCAAACCATTCCCCCGCCAGAGGACTTAAAGGAATTATATGTGGACCTTCTGGTCTCTTTTCCTACTACATTTCACATGGAAACGGATCTCCGAGCCCTACAGAAGCGCTTAACCCTGACGCATTCCTTTGACAGGCCGAAGAGGCAGACCACGGAGGCGGAGCTTCGCCGAGCCTATCAGGAGTCCACGCCGGCCTCGGTGGGCGCCACGAACATTCTCTTACAACTATACGACCTGAAAGACCACGAAAAGGGGTCAGCGTTCCAACTCCTTGGTCGCGCCTTTACCCTTGAGTCATTAGATCATGTTTTCCATGGGAATCAACGCCTACACTACATTGATACCACGAAAACGGAGAAACAGTTGCTACAGTATGTCTGTTTAGTCCAAACACAACTCACGGGGGATCCCTTCTTAAATCGGATTGCCAGTGTGTATTATGGCCTCCGTTTGTATACGCGCCACTTGATCCATGAGGACGCCCTGACCCTGTATGCGATTCTGCTGACGGTCTGCGGGGACATTGTGGAACGCCAATTCCACCAATCCTATTTTGACCGCGAGGACTTAAAGACGCTGGTGTTTCAGGTTGTGCGGGAGACGCTGGACCTGGAGAAGGAGATTCAGAAAGAGGTCCGAGACCTGCTGACCTTTACGTGCTTAGGAATCCTCTTTCACTACTTTGAAGAACCGGATCCGAGTGTTCCGAGAACGGCCTTAGAACTGATGGCCTATATCGGAGCCAAGTTGAAGGGATTAGCTGCAGAGCGATTTATGGAGGAACATGAGAATCGGACTGTTAAATAGAATGAGTCAGGATGCCAAGCAGTGTCCCTGGTGTGCGCGCTGGTGCCTGAAAGACACGGCGTGTAACTATATCTTTGCGTGTGGCCTGGATACGCATAGGGGATTTGTTGTGGGTGCTGGGTGTGGGAAGTCCTGGTGTTTTTCTTGTGGCAAGAAGTTCTGTAGTCAGTATATAGACCCGGCAACGGGTCATCGGACAGCTTCTGCCAGGGACCATCATGATGCCAATTGTTGTAAACAGGAATCAGGATATGTGAAGGAGGACTATTGTCCAGGAGGCCATAATTCTCACTGTGAGTCCCGTTAACAGACGCACTTGTCATTGGGATCGCAGGTATCAATGCCTGAATAGCAGCAGGTCTGGCAGCGTGTCGGGCCTTTCGGGAAGGGTGTCTGGAGCGCAGCTATATTGATCTGGGCCTCAAATCCCTCCTTGCGAATCGTGTGGCTCAGGGCTAAGATAGCCAGCAGAATGATGAACAGAGCACTAAGCGACAGAACAAGTTTCATTCCTATTCGTAGACCCTATTATTTATCCGGATTCTAATTATTCCTAAAGATACTTAGAATGCGTAGTGTATCCCTTCTTATAGGGATCCTTCCTGTTTTAGGAGTCCTCTATGAGTCCTTCAATGGTATTGTGGATGGAAATACCTGTTCAGGAACTATCCCTTCTACCACTTCTACAATTCTCTTTCAGGCTCCAGCAAATACCTCTATGGGCCAGATTGGGATCCGACAAATTGCCTTTCAGACCATCGGAACATGGTATACCTTTCCAGGTTCTGTTCTCTTAAATGGAATCACAGGCGCCTATGTGAGTAATTGCTGCGCTGGAGCCGGATGTGACGCGGACACGTATGCTGCGAATCCCTTCTCAGAATGCGGCTTAACCTGGTGTGGGGAGGAAAATCAATGGACCTATGCGGATTTTATATCCACAAGTCTGTATACACAGGGGATTGGTCAGAATGAAACCGCAAATCTGACCTTTACTGTTCCGATACCATTGGCCGATGACGGACAGGGAAATCCTGTCTATTCCTTATCATATGTCCTTATTCCTCCCTCACGCACTCCAAGTCCCACCCTGACAACCTCAAGAACACAGACAGGATCCATCAGTCCAAGCCAAACTGGATCACAGACACAGTCAGAATCCATCAGTCAATCCACAAGTTCGTCTAATACCCTATCCGTAACACAGAGTCCTACTGTCTCGGAAACAGGGAGTTCGTCCGTAACACTCAGCGTATCAGCCTCAGAATCGGTTAGTCCCTCTGCAATCCTGTCTTTAACACCGAGTCCATCAGGAAGCTCATCACAAACCTCCAGTCAGTCCAGGAGTTCTTCGGAAACATCCTCCGAAACCCCCAGTTCTACAAGAACTCCTTCCCATACCCTATCCGTAGCTCCAAGTCTCTCAAGAACGGCTTCAGAATCAGGAACACGGCCTGCTGCATCCATAAGTTCTTCTGGATCAAGAAGCCCTTCTGTAAGTCCAAGTGGGATCTGTTATTCGGTGGGCACCCAATATGGAACGACGATTGTTTTGTCGGGTGGCTGGATCATTGTAAACACAGGCATTAATGTGACACAGGCCTATGGATCGGGCTATATTTCTATGGGGACCTTTGCTTCTTGTAGTGTAATCGGCTCCACTTGCCGCTGTTCGTATACACAGGGTTCCACTGTGGCTGGATGCAGTGGCAAGCGCAACTCCTATATCACCTATTCCTATGGTTCTGTAACGGATATCACGTATACAAATGAGAGTCCCACGTGCTCCTATAATTTTGCGGGAACCATTGCGATTCCTCCTTCGTTGACGGCAACTCCAACTCTTACACCCACTTTGAGTCGTTCTATGAGTCGCACAGTCAGTCCAAGTTCCTCCTTTTCTCCCAGTCGGTCTCAGACGCGCTCGGAAACTCTGAGCCCTTCTTTTACACGAACAGGATCTGGATCAAGCACACCTATCTCCAAAACTCTATCAATTACAATGACTCCCTCTCAAACACGAACAGAGTCTGGCTCCAGCACAGATTCTACCAGCTCTTCCTCCAGTGAATCCCCTTCCGCCTCAGAATCCCCCTCCTCCACACCGACCTCTTCTCAGACACGGACAGGAGGCGCCTCTACTTCTGGCTCGCCCTCTCTCACACAAAGTGACTCTCCTTCCGCCTCAGAATCCCCGTCCTCTTCACCGACCCCCTCTCAGACACAAACGGGGTCTGGATCCAGCACAGACTCTCCCTCTTTCAGTTCAAGCAGAACTGGTTCTGAGACAGAATCCCCGTCCTCTACTGTGACCCTTTCCCAGACACAAACAGGGTCTGGATCCAGCACAAGTTCCTCTTCTCTCAGTTCAAGCTCCTCCCTCTCTGAATCCAGTTCTCAGACAAACATCCCCACCTCTTCCGTAACACAAACACAATCGGGGTCCGTGTCAGGATCCCTGAGTCTAACATCAAGTAGAACAAGTTCCGAGACCGGATCTCATACAAGAACCTCCACAGTCTCCAGTAGTTCCACCAGAACTACCACAGACACACAAATAGCCTCGGACAGCCCCACCTTTAGTCCCTCCATGATCTACAGCACCCCCACTTCCACGCCGCTCGTCTACTGTATTCCCTATCCGTCCTCCACACCGACCGCGGACTCCACGCCCTCCTCCACCCCTCTGTATTTTATAACGCGGTATCCGTCCAACGGCACAGCATCTGCCTCTACAAGCCCCTTCTTTATGATGATTCCCTATCCGTCCTCCAGCCCGTCCTCCCCACCTAATCAAACCCTTATAACACTTCCCATAGATATAAGAGGCATTGCCATTGGCAGCACAGTTATTGGCTTGGCAGGCATAGGAGGCCTTCTGGCCCTGCTTCGCTATATCAGACCACTTAAAGAGAAGGCCAGGGGCCAGGATCCAGACCTGGTGATAGTTCAGCCCGATCCTTATGATAAATTAGCGCATATCTGTGTAAATCCAGCGGATTTGCTGGAGATTACACAGCTATTACAGGCGCTCCGAAAAGAGTTTACAGTCATTGAGCCTCGTTACTCGTAAGACACATACAGGCCCCGATATTCGGCATTTGTATAGGTATATCCATACTGCCGATTCAAGAGTTGTTGGAACTGGGCTATGTTCAGCATGGGGCCCCCCACGGCCCTCTTTCCCTCAAAGTCCCACCAATACACATAGGCATTCCAGAGTTCTGTAAGCGTTGTTTTATGGTCGTAGACGGGGAGAATAACAGCATCCACAAAGGTCAAGAACTGTTTTTGGGGTGTCGGAATGGTAGTGGACATCTACTTTACAAGAGTTTCATTCCTGAGAGCTCCTGCATCATGCGTTTAGAGGCTGTTTCCACGAGTAGTCCATTGGCATAGATGCCATAGTTCATGAGGGGATCATCGTGTTCCAGGGCCAAGTGCCAGATCGTATGAACGCCTTCTACCTGATAGGGTTGTGCGCGTTTATCCAGGCAGGCCATCAAGCGGTATTTCTGATCGGTGACAAGGATCTTGCCAGCATAGAATACGGTTCTTTCTCGCTGCTCCTCTGTCAGTTCGTCTACTAATACAGAATGAGCTCCTGTGACGATGAGATCCTCGGTAAGCTCGGGATAGGCCTCTTTTTTACAGATATATAACCGAAACATAGAATGAAGAGTATCCTTGGGATTGAAGAGGTTAGAGTGGCCAATAAGGGCCACTCGTTTATATCCATGGAGGGCTGTTCTGACAAGGGTGCCCTTTTGGATATGTTCAATGGGAATAGACTGTTCTTCATCGTCTATAGAACACAGAATTAGGCTGCCCTCTTTAAAGCAGATAACGGGGCCTGGATTTGGCGCGGTCCCTGTTTTATAGATGCCTACGCCGGTTGGCCAATAGAATTGGTCGGCGCTATCAAAGACACCTCCCCAGCCTCCTATAGTGTCAGTTGACTCAATATAGGGATTATAGAGAGGGGCACCCGTAGAGGTGTATATACCAATAAAATTATTATTATATGTAATCCATAAATCACCATTGGACTTAAAGGTGATAGATTGTAAATCTGATCCAATTCCTGAGATAAAAGGGAAGCGTTCTGTTATTCCATTTGGATCAATACGTATAATTCTCCCGCCATCATTATCGCATACATATAAGTATCCAGAGGCATCAAATGCGATTCCTGTTATTTCAGGAATTCCCACTATTGTTGCATAAAGGGACTGGGTAGGGCTTCCTCCTTCTGGATCGGTTATTTTATAGATCAAGGCAGATTGCCCCAGTTGTGGACTCGCGCTACAATCTGTGTAATAGAAATTTCCAGATAGATCTAATGCTGTGTGTGGAGGAATTGTATTATTTAATCCTGTAAAGAGAACACTGGAGGTATCGGTCGCAAGATCAATTAAATACAGAGTTGGATCGTTACTAATAATCTGATAAATACCACTATAGGTTGGATTAATCGTAAGAATAGATGAAGTAAAATCGGGCGTGCTAATAACGGGTGTAATGGTTCCAGAGGGACTTATTTTAATAATTTGGCTATTAGTTTGATCAAAGGTATACAGATTATTGGTTGGATCAATAATGAGATTGTATGCTTCCACTGTAGAAAAAATATAGCGAGGGGGAGGACTGGGAGGGGTAGGGGGTGTGGGAGGAATATAGGCGGGTTGATTTGTGTATATAGAATTATCGGTAGAAAAGAATAATTGACCTGTGCTATTAAAGCCCAATCCATATACACTATCTCCGCTTACTTGGATATAGGGATTTGCCAAAGGGATTCCTGTTGGAGATAGAATAATAATTTCATTATTGTCGGATGCAATCAATAGATTTTGACTGCTATCAAAGGCCAGAGCTCCAGGCGCCAGGATACCTGTAGAAAAGACTTGTGGTATGCCTGAAGGATCTATTTGAAGAATTTGATCATTTAAATAATCGGAGACATATAAGTTGCTTGAACTATCAAAGGCCAGCCCATCAGTCCCTATGTTAGTAGGAAGGGTTGTGAAGAGGCTCTGAGAATATCCAGGAAGTGCTATGGTATAGATATTGCTGCTATTGTCAACATAATACAAATCACCCGATGGGCTTGTAGTTATAGGGTAGGATGGATAATGTATACTTACAAAAGGGGTTGTAGTTGTTCTTGTGAGTGTATCCGTTTTATATAGATTTGAGTTAGTAGAACTTATAGAATAGATATATCGTTTTGATAGATCAAATGTGCTGGACGCAAGTCCTGGTATACTGACATAAGGAAGTCCGAATCCAGAAGGGTCTATTATAGAAATAAACTGCTCATAGGTTCCTGTGGTCACATATAGATTCATATCGGCGCCCACAAGGATACTTGATGCTGAAGACGCAGCAGATGAAAAGAGGTAATAGGGATAGGGAGTGGAATATCCTGTTTTGTAAATGGCCTGATTTGTAAAAGAGGCATAGTATAAATTATTACTTGCGTCAAGATTTCCTCCTGATAAATAAGGTGTTTTAGTTCCAAGAATATAGGGGTTATAGATCACAGTCCCATTGGATGTGTATAGACTGATACGACTGGCAGAACCAATGGAGGTTACGTATAGGTTGCCGCTACTGTCAAATGCTATGGAGTTTGGATCAGTTAATCCTGAAATGAATGGATTTTGAAGAATGGTGCCTGTTTGATCCATTTGTAGAATAGACCCGTTAGATACATCGCATATATATAGGAGCCCAGAGGCATCAGCGGCTATTCCTGAAGTTCCATAGGATCCCAGGGTTGTAAAGAGGGCTTGCGAGGGGCTGCCTGTAGGATTCGTTATTTTATAGATAACAGAGGGACTGGAACTACTGTCTATGTAGTAGATAGTATTGGAAGGGTCGGCTGTCATAGACACATTTGTGCATGGATGTATGCTTGTAAAGACTGTATTCGTTATGTCAGTGCCAGTGTTTAGTATAGACAGAATTGACTGCCCTCCTATGATAATATATATAAGTGTTTTAGAGGGATCAAGTGCCATCTGTATAGGGGTTCCAAACCGACTACTTAAAATAGGGGTGATAGTGCCTGATGGATCTATTTTTATAATGGTGTTGCTTGTATCTCTATAATTACTTGCGTATACATTATTCACATTATTACACAGGACTTGATCGCCATAGATAGGCGCAAATTGAAAATAGGGGATAATAGGGGGCGGTGTAGGGGGTTCATCCACCGTTCTATAGATATTTCCAGAAGATAGTGATGAAAAATAGAATTTGCCATTGGAGTCAAGTGTGGCTCCAACAAAATTATAATCAACACCTGTTCCTGTAATATAGGGTTTTGCGACAGGCATACCTGCGCTATCAAATACGTTAATAGAACCACTAATATCTTGGTTATAACATGTTACATATAGATTTTGGCTGCTATCAAACGCGATAGAGGTAGGACTTCTTAAACCCGACAAATAGGGATTATTTACAATGCTGCCACTTGAATTAAGTTTTACAATTAATCCATTGTAAGTATCGCAAACATATAGATTCCCAGCGCTATCAAATTGAATACCAGCTGGAAAGGGAATTGTAGGAAGTGTGCTAAAGAGAGTTTGACTGGGAGTTCCTGAGAGGCTGATTTTATAAATATAAGTTATGCCGCTATCGCTGGCAGTATAGTATACATCTCCACCAGAGTCTGTTGTCATGTATAGGTCACCGCTATTATTAGAGATATCTGTGAATAGGGTGTCTATAGTATTCGTAGCAAGATGTATCTGATAGAGGGTTTTATCAGTTAATGATATTGCGTATAATTGTGTTTTACTGGGATTTAATGCGAGATCTCTTATATTTAGTAAATCGGTTATAATTGTTAGATTTCCATATACATCTAATTTTTGAATTCCTGGCGACACTCCGTTTTGAGATACATATATATTATTGCTAAAATCGCATACAAGAGCGCCACCTCCGCCTCCTCCAAATGTATAATAAGGAACTGATCTTGTAATGCCATTTGGCATTATATAAATAGAATTGGTGGTTGATGAAGCGAAATATATAATATTACCTACGAGTGGCGCTATACCTATAAGGCCAGTCCCTCCATAAAAAAAATTAACAATATAGGGTGTTATAAAAGGGTATTGTGATATGCTATTAAATACACTTATGCTTCCAGTAGTATTGGTAGCTTGGTCTACAATAAATAGTAGGTCTGGAACCATATAAGACAGACTGGAAATACTGGTAAATCCTGTGAGTGGTGGCTGTATTCCTCCTGTTGGATCAGAAATTAAGAGTTCGTTGGTATTGGCTACAAAGATATTTCCTGATGGATCTACCGCAATTGGTCCTGGAGTAGTAAGTCCAGCTGTAAATGTTACAATACGTGTTTCTGTGGCGAGTCCCTGTAACTTATATACACTCGTTCCGCCGCCATACATAGGATCATTTGGATACGTATAATAGATATCTTCACTGATAGGGTGTATGGATATGTAGGAATTAATATCCGCACTGAGACCTGATATATCTTGTGTGACAACATCTGTTTGCGTATTAATTTGAAAGAGATAGCCCCCACTGCCTAATTCACGGGCTGCCATAATATAGATGGTTTGACCGGCACTATCTATAGCTGCAGAGGCTATCTTTACTTGGGGTTCGGGAGGGCCGGCGGTATTTACATATATCTCTGTTGTAAGTCCCGAGGGACTTATTTTAACAATAGTGTTACTTACAGTAATTGCTGAAGGTATAACATATATATTCGCACTGGCATCATTGAGTAGTTGTCCTGAATATCCCTCAATAAATCTATAGAAAGGATTTTCAAAAGAGGATACTGAATATACACTGTTCGTGGTGGTTGATGAAAAAGTATAATTATTACTTTGATTAAAGGTCCCTCCTATCAACCCTGGACTTAGAGACCCATTTATAAAGGGGCTTGGAATACGAACACCATTAAGTGTGTATAATGTAATAGATACAGCACTAACATCTGTTATATATAATATGCCACTTTTATATTGTATTGTTTGAGGGTTAATATATCCAGAGATGAATGGAGTAGTAACACTTCCAATTGAATCTATTTTTGAGACGGTTCCATTTGTGTAGTCACATACGTATAGATAATTATAATTATCAAATGTTAATCCAGAAAGGCGTTCTAAGCCTGGTATTGTCGCAAAGACGTCTTGTGTGGATGGATTTGCTGGATCCGTAAAATAGAGAAGTTTATATATAACTGTATTTGTAGAGCTCTGTCCATAATAGAAATTATTCTGAGAATCAATCGTAAAAAACGCAGGGACTATTGTATTTATATATAATCCATTGAATAGCATTGTAACTGTCTGCGTAGCTATATCAATATGATATAGATTTTGATCAGCAGTTGTAATAGCATAGAGACAGGGTGTTCCGCGATTACCCAATACAATATCAAAAACACCTGTTAATGACACAAATATAGAGGGTGTAGTGGTATTTACTGGCACTATTTGAATTTCATCTATTGCGTTATTAGCAATATACAAATTATAACTTGCGTCATAGACCAGATTTCCTGAAGTCTGATTCACAATACTGAAGTATTTACTTGCCATTCTATTAGTGACACGTATATATTAATCCGTCTTTGTCGCAAGCTCAAAGATCCCATCTACGCGTCCCTTGCGAAGATAAGAGGGATCCAGGTTACTAATAAAGTCAGGGGATCGGTTAGAGGTCATGAGAAGGATCAGATAGGGGAACAGGCCTCGTTGAAAGTTATCCAGGAATCGGTTCCAGCCTGTCTTGTCCTGGATGATTGTCGGAACATTCTTATGATCAGGAACGGTGCCTTCATGGATCCGCAAAAGGGCCACATCCACCTCATCAAAGGCCACGATGAGCGGTTTCTCTCGGACGAGCTCAATCTCATCGGTTAGATCTGTGAGGAAATTCCCTGGCTGCCAAGGAGTAAAGGTATTAGAATAGTTCCCGCCATAGTATTCTGCCAGGAGCAGACCAATAATGGACTTGCCCGTATTTGGCGGTCCATGGATGAAGAAGATACCCCGTCCCTTCTGTTGATAGACGGCCTTGATCTCCTCCATGATAACAGTCTGTTCGGGTTTTGGGATAAAGCCCAGGCTCTTGATGGAGCGCTTCCTGTAATAGAAGGACGTATAGGTGCCTCGGCGATCATAGATGTGAAGCTTTTTTGGATTCTTACCCTCCATGACCACAGGGGGCGGCGGCAGAACAATCTTGTTCTCCTCCTCTTCGTCGTCGTCGTCGTCCAAGTCCTTGGTCAGCTCGTTATACGAATATTCGGAGGCGATCATCCAGACATTCGCATCCCCATCATGATCCACTTCCATATGGATGATATACCATCTGCCAAAGGCCCAACCATATCCCTTTCCGTTGTCCGTGGTATGGCTGCTAAAGTCTTGAACGCGGCGTTGGACCCGCTTACATTCGTCGGGTTTGTTGAGTGTATAGATGCGGAACTTGTAGCGACGGGCCAGAATAAAGGCGGCTGTCCAGGGCACGGCGGCCCAGAGGGCGGAGAACCAGGTCATAGCAAAGGCAATCATCATGCCACTCCACATGGTCATGCCTTGAGCCGGTTGTTCTTGTGTAGTTGTGCTTGTAGAATTCATTTTACAAGTAGAACTATGGATATAGGTAGCCCTTTTACAAATAGGGCTCCCTATCAAATTTAAAGGTGGCGTCTGCCTTTTTTGCTTTGGCGATTGTTCCTTGGCTTAGGTCTCTTACAGGTTCGCTGGTCTTTCGTAGGTTTCTTCGTGGAACACACAGAGCTACGACCAAAATGGCTGTATCCCTCTTTTCCCTGTAGATTCTTTTTGTAATAGGTCTCTCGCTCATCCGAGGACCTAAAGAAGAGTCTGTGTTCTTTGTCCCCCTTTTTGAACGAGAGTGCCTGGTAGTTCCCGCAGATCCCTTCGGTCCATGACTTGTTGCCACAGCCAGGGAGTTTCTTAAGGGGAGCCATTCTATTCTCAGAGAAGAATAGAATGGCAAAGACACGGAAGAACACACAGACCCCTCTGACCCTGTCTAATTCAACGAGTTCCAATGTAGAATATTGGTTCCAGAAGATGTTGGAGGATGTGGGGTATATGGTCATGGCCAAGGGCAAGGGGATGACTTTAAAGATCCAAGCGTATAAAAAGTCTTTTGAGAACCTAATTAAAACAATTGAAATCCTCCGAGAGGAATATACGGATCGGGATCGGAAGCGGGATATGACAACCCTCCTTCGGAAGGCCACCTATGTCTATGGATTTGTCAAGAGGCACCTGTAAATTTATAATAGGATCTAATAGAGAATGTCAGTTGTATCTTCTGACCAACGAGATCTATTAAATACATTTTCAAATATTGGATTGGCTCTGCTCAAAGAATTAAAGGGTGTTCGCAGAATAGAAGGAGGAAATGGAAACCAAATTATTCCATATGATCCAAGTCCACCCTTTCTGGATCCAGGAGAAGCGGAGATAGATTCTATTGTAGTGGGTCTATTATTAACTTCACTGTCGGTATATGTAGTATCGTCACAGTCTGAATTTACACGTATAGCCTATGCGATTGGAAGAGCAGTTGAACGTCAAGGATCTATTGCTCTGTATATGCTATTATCGTTAATTATAATGATAATATTCTTTTTTAGGCGTATTGAGTTTAGATTTAATCCAAGTAAGGGAATGATGAGTCCATGGGATGCTATTGTAAAAATATCACCTGTATTAGCACAAATTTCTTATTTTAGCACTGATTTAATATCTAAAGATTTTAAATCTACAAGTGAACTATTAAAACAGGAACTCTATGGAATTAAATTCGGTAAAGGAAATACAAATGCTATGCGAGATTATTTTATTAAGGCGATTGTTCCTGATGAAGTAAAAGAGAATATAAAAAAAATAGAAAAATATCAAAAATACTTTAAATTATTGAAGGATATTATAGAATTCTACAAGGAGTCGGCAAGAATAGTTAATGCGAGAAGAATGCTGAAAGGGGGAACAAAACGGAAGTGTAAAGGGAAAAAGGGCAAACGGACCAGTCGCTTCCGATTACGTTGCCGGTTTCTATGAACAGGCCTTGAATCCAATCATACCTCCTAATAGAATGAAGACGCGAAAGAATACAAAAATCATCTGTGCTCTAAATATTCAAGAACCAGGGCCCTATACTGAAAAGGGGTTTTTAAAGTGGTTAAATGGACTGAACCTAAAAGAACACTGTAAAAATTGGGATATATATAAAAAAGAACTTGTCCCCGATTGGAAAGAGCAACCCTGTCCGTCCGATCCAAAGGATGTAGAGGGATGGATGAAGCACTACAGTGCTAAATACACCACTCGGAAGCAATGCGTGGACCGCACAAAACAGTTAGCGGCCACGCGAAAACGGCATATTGCGTCAGACACAAAAGTGCTGGCCTGTCATAAGAAACACTGTGGCAAAATAACAAAACAACTATTTACACTCATTGATGAAAAGCGAGAACCCTGTAATTCATTAAAATCCTATAGTCTATTATCTAATAAATTTTTCAAATCTCCTCAAATGAAATGCTATAAAAAAGTCGGAAAGCTGCCAGAAGTTAAAAAGCTTACAAGGCAAGAAGAGACTTGTAAACTACAAAATTGTAAAAAAGAGAGAAAACAAAATGAGTTGTATTTTAAACAGATTATAAATGCTGCTGAACAGAAGCATTACTCATAGTCCCGAAAGGCCACCCCGACGGGGAAGCGAGGAATACCGTCCTTTGTGAGTTCTTGAAAGCGGACCGTGAGCTTCTTGCCCACATAAGACGCAGCCTCCTTCAGCATCTCTCCGCGCTCCTCATGGGTCCCCTCAGGCCGACAGCCAAACTCCTTCCCCTCTGCGGTCTTTAAGCGCCACATGACGCAGCCGGCCTCGCGTCCTTCGCCCTCGTAGAAGTCTACGACCTCGTATTCGTCATCCTGGAACTCCTTCATCTTGAGAAGATCATTGGATCGTTCACCAATAGCATAGCGCCCCTTCAGATTGCGGAGCATGAGGCCCTCAAAACCGGCCGCCACATACTCGTCGTGTTTGACCTTGAAGTCCTCCTTCTTCTTCAAGAGAACGGTGGGGCACAGGACCAGTGTAGTTCCTATAAGTGCTTTAAACTCCAAGAACACTCCTTTGAGAAAGGCGTAGCGTTCCTCAAAGGTCTTTTCTGCGTCCACAATGTCATAGCAATACAACTGAATGTCATTGTGCTTCTCTTTGTCCTCCTCCTTGATAGTTTTCTGTTTCACAAGTCCCACGATCTTCTGGAACTTGTGTTTGGTTGTATAGAGCTCTCCATCCAGAACAAGTCCCTTTGGAAGGGACCGAAGAACGGATTGGATATGCTCCAGGTGGGGATAGGCCTTGCGTTGGCGGCTGAACAGGCAGGGGACTCCCGCTTCCAGACCGCACAGGCCTACTGATCGGGTGCCATCAAACTTGGGCTGTCCGTAGCAGGGAAGGATCAAGTGCTTCTCCTTTTCGCTGAGCTTGTGGGCCAGCATGGGCATGGGCACGGATATGGAGATAGTGGCGGCCTTGCTCCCCTCCAGAGACTTGGCAGCCGCCATGGCAGCACCCGATCCAGCACCACCAACCGCAACTTCTTCTGAATCCATCTCTACATATCCCGAGGCCTTCTTTTTGTTCCAAGATGTCCGCGCCATCTGAATGGCCTGTTGAAGGGGGCTGGTCTCGTTCTTCTTGCCCAGGTTCTTGCCCTCAAGAACTTCCTTCTCCTCCACCTGTTGCGCCCCATCCTCATAGCCATAGCGGCTAATGATGGTGGCGCCTCCGCTACTCTCCTTGACCTCAATGGCCCAGATCTTGGTCTTCCCCGTCTTTGCTTCGCCCGTTAGAACAGGAAACGATGCCATTCTGGAATATGGATTAACACGAGGACTGTGTTTAAATTGAGCTCCTCCCTCTCTTCAATTTTTTTAAGCAGATTTTATAGGGATGCTCTTGGATCACATAGCAGATGGGTTCCGGTTTGGAAAGTCACACCATAGTCATCCGATTACGTTTACTATTAAATTTTTGTCATTGGCCATTCCAGGTGCGTTTCTGGGGCACTATGCGGACCAGGGCATTCTCAAGGTCCAGAGAATGGAGCTCCTGGGCACCTATCATCTGCCCTATCTGATGCTTCAGTTGTTTTTGTGGGTTGTTCTGTTCTATACCCTATTCGTGTTTGCCCCAGGATATACAAAGGAGTTTCAGCATTCTATAGCGGGCATCTTCTTTATTGCCCTCTTCTTTTCGGTTCAGGACAATTTTGTAGCCAATCTACAGTTTGTTCTGGGGGTGGTAGATAAGAAGCTGTAAATTTGAATGATATAGTAAACCAACTACTATCATCATGCAATATGTTGTCATGGGTCTCTGCCATTGTATAGGACAGGCCTGTTGTTGGTATAATATCTATAAGTGCTGTGGGTGTATTGAGTCTCGTCCTCATATACAGATTGAGAGGCAACAGGAGCTACACCCACAGCAGCCACAACCACAACAACAGCAGTCCAGTCACAGTCCAAACCCTTTTCTGGGTTCAGGGGTTCCAAAGGGTCCCTATTACGAATCGGCGTATTCTATAAAATAATCTAATGCCCTATAAATGGCTACTAAGCCCCTCTTATCTGAGCAAATTAAGGTCATTATGGATGAGAACACACTGGATGACTTAAAGAGTCTTATGGCTCGTCGGCAGTCGCTGAATCGTTGTAATGTCTGCTTGATCTATGTGTTTCATTTTGTCCAGAGTGCGGGCATCTTGACCACCACAATTGCCACGGGGTATAGCTTGACCTATTTGATCTGGGTAGGAGTTGGCTTAAATGTGTTGGCCTCTCTGCTGAATGTCTATGAGAAGACAAACGGCAATTTACTCAAGACCTATTTGAAGGATATTGATGCGATCAAGGCGGGAACCTTTACGGACGAGGGAGCTGTGGAAAAGCCTGAAGCGGTTCCTCATACCCCTAAGAACGATACGAATGTGACTGTGAAACCTATAGTGGCATAGTCTATTTTCTAACGCACTACTAAGGAATCCTTATGCATATTGGAATTGTCAATATGCATAAAGATCGTGTAGATATCACATCGCTCCTGGAGGCTGTTAAAGAGTTGGGATGTTCTCCTTTTATTCTGGATGCGGTTCCTCTGAGTTCTACAGAACTGCTTCGGACTATTCAACACAGCCCTATCCGTCATTGGATCTTCTCTGGATCCCGTTATCATATTCATCATGAGGGAGTTCCTGTAGTTCCCATGGAACTCTTCAAGACAGAGAAGACAGACAAGACAGACAAACGGTTCCTAATGATCTGCTATTCTATGGAGAGTGTTCTGGTCCAACTGGGGTTCCCCATTCAAGAACGGTATATTAATCGGAAAGGCCCCTTCAATCTGACAGTTCCGAAAGAGAATCAAGAGCATCCTCTGTTCAAAGGGATTCGGAATCCTATGCGTGTCTGGCGACTTCATAAGTTCTATTTTCCGAGAACTGTTCTCAAAGCTCCTGTCCACCTATTAGCTTCGTATAATGGCGAGGCTATGATTGCGACCTATAAGAATGCTGTGTTAGTTCAACATCATCCTGAGAAGACAAAGGACGGAATACAGTTTATAGAGAATTGGGTGTACAGTTAACGGCACCGCTTATGACTTTTTCTATATGTTCGCTTTCCACGTCGTGTCTTTCGTTGTCTACGACGACCTCCTTTTTTAGCACTAAGTGCGATACATGGAGGTTTATGTCTTAGCCAATCTTCTTTTTGATGTTTTTGTCCACAATACGCGACTGATTTACATCTACTGCACATTAATTGTGTAGGGGCTCCACAGACAGCACAAGAAGGACCCCATATTTTAATAGTTTCATCGGCAGAGGCACTTACGATTGCTAACCCGTGTGAGCAGACGCTGTACACGAGATCCTTGTGCCCGGTCAGCGTCTGCAAGCACTCACCGCTGCTCACATTCCAGACGCGCACCGTCTTGTCGCGCGAGGCGCTGGCGATCAAGACGCTATCTCCGCCCTCTGGGGTGGAGAGCAAGCAGACGCTGGTCACGAAATGTTTATGCTCGGTCAGCGTCCTCAGGCACTCGCCGCTGCTCACATTCCAGATGCGCACCGTCTTGTCAAGAGAAGCGGTGGCAATCAGGCCGCTGTCGGGACCAAGGGAGCAGACGCACCACACGTGGGCCTCGTGCCCAGTCAGCGTCTTCAAGCACTCGCCGCTGCTCACATTCCAGATGCGGACCGTCTTGTCATCCGAGGCGCTGGCGATCAGGCCGCCACCGAGCGAGCAGACGCTCCTCACGAAGCCCTCGTGCCCGGTCAGCGTCTTCAAGCACTCGCCGCTGCTCACATTCCAGATGCGCACCGTCTTGTCGTAAGAGGCGCTGGCGATCAGGCCGCTGTCGGGACCAAGGGAGCAAACACTCCCCACACTGTTCTCGTGCCCGGTCAGCGTCTTCAAGCATTCGCCACTGCTCACATTCCAGATGCGCACCGTCTTGTCGGCCGAGGCGCTGGCGATCAGGTCGCCACCGAGCGAGCAGACACTGTTCACGACGTTCTCGTGCCCGGTCAACGTTTTTATGCACTCGCCGCTGCTCACATTCCAGATGCGCACCGTCTTGTCGGCCGAGGCGCTGGCAATCAGGCCGCTGTCTTCGCCCCCAGGGGCGGAGAGCGAGCAAACACAAAATACGTCACTATCCTGAGGCAAAGACTGTAATTCACTATATAGAGTAACGGAAGACATACTATTAAGTAATTATAATTTTAAAAAACTTCAAATAGGTAGTTTAAACCACCTATTTGAAGATATTCGGGATTGAACCGAAGTCTCAAGATTCAAAGTCTTGCGTCCTAACCGATTGGACTATATCTCCCTGAGGCCCATCACCTCCCACATGCTTTTATAAGGAGTCCTTTAAACTCATTATAAAAGAATATCTATGAAGATACTCGGAATTGAACCGAAGTTTCAAGAGTCAGAGTCTTGTGTCCTAACCAACTGGACGATATCTCCGTATATTCAGGGTCTCCCCATATACCCTTTTGAGAACTCCTTTAAGCCGTGTGCTCAAGTAGAATACTCATTCCGAGTATATAAAATATAGGGAATTGTATAAGCCGCAGCTGTTCCCGCAATAATACTCACAGCAGCAGGGTAACTATATAGAATAGAGGCAATAAGGGCTGCTCCTGCCACCATAAGGCCATCATAGAATAGAATGAGGAATCCACCGGACTTCCCATAGGTCTTAAATATATCTATAACCGCATTATGGCCTTTGGGAATCGGTAATACAATGAATTTATATAGGAAAAAATCATGGATCTGTTGAAGGAGAACCAATAGGGGCACAAAGAAGTTAATAGACCAGCCATAGGTGGGAAATACAAAGGTTCTGTAAATGACCATAGTGACTATGATTCCAAGAACGCTGATTCCTATATCCAAAAGAATTGCACTCAGACCAAAATTATCATACCATAAATTAATGTTTTTGCCGGCTAACCCTGTAAAATACCGAATTATAAATAACATGATGGCCTCAATAATAATAACAGCCACAACAACAACTCCAAAGGTAGACATATTTAATTGTGAAATATCGGCAAACATCCTATTGTGTTCTGAGAATAAAATTGAATAGTATTGTATTAGTAGTTATAAGTAGCATGAACTACTTTCCAACTGCTACGCTCTCTGAAACGACCAAAAAGGCCTATAATACTTATATTGGTCGTTGGTTGTCTTTTGGTATACCGAATCTGGAAGGGTTGGTCAAGGATTCTGGAACTGCGATTGAGTTGTTGAAGAAGGCAGATATCAAACACACAAACTATGTATATCACAATTACTATTCGGCGATAGTAGCCTTTCTGGAGCATGAAGCTCCTGCTGAATTAAAGGGGTTCAAAGAAGATTGGAAGGTTCTTCAAAAGGCTAATCATGAGCCACTTACAGAACACTATTTGGAACAGACTCCTACAGAACTTCAGAAGGGAATAGAATTAGTCTGGTCAGATGTTCTTAAAGTGCGTGATGCGCTTCCAATTTGTATAGAACGGCTTTTGCTGGGGTTCTATACCTATATACCACCAGTTCGTGCTGATTATAACGCGACTCAGTTATTGAAGCCAGGAGATGCGATTCCATCGGATGAGAACTATATCCTTTTAGGAACAGACTACACGTTGGTTATTCAAAGTTTCAAGACAGGGAAGACGTATGGGTCTATAGAACATGTGCTCCCTGAACCTCTCAAGAATGAACTGGAGGCTTCTTTGAAGGCAGATCCAAGAAAATGGCTCTTTATTAAACGTAGGACGAATAGTAAAGCGCCTGAAGAGTATATGAGTCCAAGTGAATACAGTAGTTGGGCCAATCGGATTCTGACAAGGATCTTTGAGAAAAGGACAAATCTAACAGCTTTACGTCATTCCTATGCGTCTACGATAGATTTTAACAAGGGATATCGTGAGTTGAAGGGGATAGCGAGTAAGATGGGGCATAGTGTGGAGATGAGTATGAGGTATGTATGGCGTTGAGTGTAGTGTGGGAGTTCTTGGAGTGTTTTT
>Ga0214919_10002980_pt1 | contig 26084 bp, 26 predicted proteins | sample LL1503_MetaG_FD_177994 | JGI IMG/M metagenome (GOLD analysis project Ga0214919, IMG submission 177994) | Freshwater microbial communities from Lake Lanier, Atlanta, Georgia, United States - LL-1503 | ecosystem: Environmental > Aquatic > Freshwater > Lake | place: USA: Georgia | collected...
GGCGTGATCAGGGCCGCAACGATGGGGAAGGCGGCAGACGAAGGATCGCCCGGCGCCCGCACCTTGGTTCCCGTCAGGCTCTGGCCCGCGCCTAGGCGCACGATTCGCGCGTCAGGGGTGTCGGTCACATCGACGGTGACGCCAAAGGCCCGAAGCATCCGTTCGGTGTGGTCGCGGGTGGGTTCGGGCTCCTGCACCTCAACCCCGCCCTCAGCATGGAGCCCGGCCAGCAGCACCGCTGACTTGACCTGAGCCGAAGCCATCGGCAGGCGATAGCTGATGGATTTCAGGTTCCCGCCCTTGAGCGTCAGGGGCAGGCGGCCGCCGCTGCGGCCCATCCAGCTTGCGCCCATCAGGCCCAGAGGCGTCAGGACCCGGCCCATCGGACGCCCGCGCAGGGAGGCATCGCCGGTGAAGGTGGCGCTGAGATCAAAGCCCGCCGCCGCCCCCATGATCAGCCGCACGCCGGTTCCGGCATTGCCGCAATCAATCACGTCGCTGGGCTCGCTAAAGCCGCCCTGACCCTCGACCCGCCAGCGGCCTTCGCCGAGCTGATCGACCGTGGCCCCAAAGCCGCGCATGGCCTTGGCCGTGTTCAGCACATCTTCGCCTTCGAGCAGGCCCTCAATCTCAGTCACGCCCTTGGCCAAGGCCCCCAGCAAGAGGGCGCGGTGGGACATGGACTTATCGCCCGGTGCGCGGGCACAGCCCACAAGCGCATGTCCGGGGCGAGCAGTGAGAACAGCGTCGGTCATCGGCGGTGGAAGGCCTCCTTCAGGCCGATCTTACGAAATAATGTCGCTCAAAGACGAATTTTAGGGCTTTGCTTTTGACAGCGGCATAAGCGCATGGCAAGTGACCGACCGCTTATCAAACAGGCTCTTAAAGGATCTATCCTATTGGCCAGTCCCGAATTGGGCTCAAAACAACTTTGCCCGAACTGCCAAGCCAAGTTCTATGACCTCGGCCGCAGGCCTGCTGTATGTCCAAAGTGCTCCGCAGCCTTCGATCCTGAAGAGGCTGTGAAGTCACGTCGTAACCGTGCGCGGTCGACCACGCCGGACTACGAAGATGCCGATGAAAAACCGGTGAAGGCCGCCGAGGAGCCCGATGGCTTCGAGGACGAGGTGGATGAGACCCCCGAAATCGACGCCGCCGTCGATGCGGACGTGATGGAGGTCGATGACCTTGATTCCGACGGTGTCGCCACCCCCAATTCGCCTGACGATCTGGGCGTCGACTTTGCCGAAGATGGCGATATCGAAGAAGAGGCAGACGATGTTCCGTTCCTAGAGGACGAGGATGACGACTTCCCTGAAGACGAGATCGAAGGCCTGCCCGGCGAGGGTGACCTGGACCACTAAACCCTTTTCCTGCCCGAAAAGGTCCGGTTTCGCCGGGTCTTTTCGAGGCCCGGAACGGTTTGATCTCAGACGATCAAAAAAACTTTCTTTTGGGGTTGATCGGACGAAACCCACAGCATAGTGTCCGCGACCTCAAGGGCACTTCTTAGTAAGTCCCCCAACAGAAACCCGAATATCTTCGGGGCTATAGCTCAGCTGGTAGAGCGCTTGAATGGCATTCAAGAGGTCAGCGGTTCGACTCCGCTTAGCTCCACCATAAACCCCCCGTCGCAACCCGGCGGGGGGTTTTCCATTTGGGGGTTAGTCCTAACCGGCCAGCGCGCGTTGGACGGCAGCGGGTTCCTTGTCGATGATCCGCAAAAGCGCTGCCGCCGGGCCGCTAACCTGCCGCTGGCCCTGTTCCCATTTGCGATAGCCCGATAGGCTCATGCCCATGAGCGGCGCCATCTGTGCCTGAGTCAGCTTGGCCCGACGCCTGATCTCACGCGGATGAACCGGCTCATGCACCACGGCAGGCCCATCCCCCTTGGCATGGGCGAGCGCCTCATTGAGCGACTGGATCAAGTCTTCGCCAAGGGTGGTCATTGTAAAACCTTTCGTGTGGACTTGAGCGCAAAAACGAGGGCGGTAACGGCCCGCTTTTCAGCGGGGGTCATGTCGGCTTTGGCATTCTTGGCATAGGCCAGCAGGGCATAGAGGGGCATGGTTTTATCGAGATAATAATAGATCACGCGTGCACCCCCACGTTTCCCCCGGCCAGAGGCGGCAAACCGAACCTTGCGAACACCGCCCGTGCCGGGAATCTCATCCCCAGCCAGTGGATTGGCGGCAAGAAAATCAATCAGCTCACGTTTCTCTCGCTCGCTGAACAGCTTCTCGGTCTGGCGCACAAAGGTCGGCGTTTCCGCGACGGTTTGCATGGATAATATACCCCATTGGGTTAGTTATGGCAAGGCCGAGGCGCTCGGGCTTGAGGTCATTATTATTTTAAATAGTATTTAAAGAAATACCGTTTCAAATAGAAAAAATTTGGTTTGCGCCCGTCAATTTGCAGGCTTTTGGGTGATGTATGGCTTATCTAATGCAGACGATTTTTGTTGCCGCTGACAACCCGGCGATACAGGGCCCTTCAACTCTGATCAGCCCTGAAAATTTTGACGTAAACAAGCATCGAATTTATGAACCAAACTATGATGAATTAAGTCTTCCTCAGATATATCTTAATTTGATTCAGAATTTCAATGTATTAAATATTCCTCAAACTGAGACATTGGGACAGTCTCAAGATTTTTCACCTGCTGTAGTTATAGTTGAAACTATTATAAAATTCTCTAATCTTTTTGTTGTTGCAGATATGAATATTTTTTCCACAAACCAATTATTAATAATAAAAGATGAATCTTATAATATTTTGCAGATATTTTCAAAAATATGTAATTTTAAAATTAATACATCTGATCTTGGTCTAAGGGAGAGAATAATAGATGAATTGCGATATGCAAAAAATAAATTTATAGATAATTTAAGTTCCATTTTGAGTTATTCGGTTTCTTTTGTGATAAAAACAGATTTATATAATGAAAAATTTTCAGAATTCTTTTTAAATTTTAAAAAATACGCTGATGTGGCAAAAGAAAATCAAGAATTATTGACAGCAAATTTAAAAGAAAAAATGGTTGAAAATACGGATTTGGGAAACTCACTAAAAGAATTAATCGGCTATGTACAGGTTGACACTGAATCTAATATTTTTGCATATTTGGCATTTAATTACGAGAAATCCGCTGGAAAATGGCTTAAATATTCATATGGGTTTGGAATAATTATACTATTAATAGCAATTTTGTTTATGATATTTTACAAATGTGAATATTTTATGCCTGAAAACAGTATGGAGGCTGCTCAATTTTTTACTAGTAAATTTCTTTTATTATCTATATTTGCCTATGGTTTAGTAATTTCTATCAGAAACTACAGTGCACAGATGCACAACTCTGTAGTAAATCGACATCGTGAACATGCATTAAAATCATTTCGTGCATTTGTTCAGGCTGCGCCAAATCCTCAGATCGGAGGGAGTATTTTGGCCGAAGCGGCGGCAGCAGTGTTCACCCCCCAAGATACCGGATACGTCAAAAATGAAGAAGCCGCTGGAAGTCGCTCATTTATTGAAATGATCTCGAAAGCTGTAAGCGGAAGCCGTAGTTTGGGATAATCTCCCCCCTTGCCCCCATCCCTCTCTAAGCGCCTAATCGCCCCATCTGCTCCGCACCACGCTGGAGATGGGGACCTTTATGAAACCCTCTGATCGCAAATCCCGCCACCAGCCCCACCCCCTCGCCGTTCTAGCCCTCGCAGCCACCCTAACCGCCTGTCTTCCGGCGCCAGAGGGTCAGGAGGGGGCGGCCTTGCCGGGGGTGGTGATGGCCAGTTCTATTCCGGTGGCCCATACGCCGCCGGGGGGCTATGGCAAGACGTTTCCGCCGCCGGTCTTGGCGACCTGTACGGAGCCCCTGTCCTCCGGTGCGCCCGACCTGCGCGGCATCTGGAAGGTCTTGCGGGCCGAGCGCGGGGGCAAGACGGCCCTGCCCGGAGACCCGATTAATCACTATGTCGAGCGGATCGAGCAGTGCGGCAACCGGATTGTCGATATGGGCGGCGGCACTGTCTCCGATGGCCGCGCCGATGGCACCTATAAGAACGCCATCCATGATGTCTCGGCCTTTGGCTATACCAAGCCGATCCATGTGATCGTCACCTATGAGAAGGGCGTCTTTGTCCTGCGCCCCGTCCTCTGGCCAAAGGTGCCCTTCACGGTCCCGGGCTTGAAGGTCACCCGCGCGCTCGATGGCGAGGGGCACATGGTCTGGACCCGTCCGGACCGGGGCGGCCTGCATGTGACGCTCGAACGGATCGGCGGCCCGAACGATCCCTATACGCGGCAATAGGCTCTGGGCTTTCCTAAGGTTATGGCTTGAAAGGGGTTTTCACCCTGTGCGCGAGGGGCCATGATGGCCTCAAAGGGTGATCAAACCTTAGGGCCGGGCGCTGAATGACTGACAATACCGCCATAGCGCCTGAGACCGGATCGCAGAGCGCCAAGTTCAGCGCGCTGGTGCCCCTGATCATCGGCGCGGCCATGATGATCCAGACGCTCAATGCGACGGTGATCGTCAATGCCCTGCCCGCCATGGGCAAGGCCCTGAATGAGAGCCCGCTGCACCTTCAATTCGCCATCACCGCCTATCTGCTGGCCGCAGCGGTGTTCTTGCCCATCGGTGGCTGGGTGGCCGATCGTTATGGCAGCCGCACGGTCTTTCGCGCCTCGATTGGCATCTACACCATTGCCTGCATGCTCTGCGGCCTGTCCCAAACCTTCCCGCAACTGGTCCTCGCCCGCGTGCTGGGAGGGGCAGCGGGGGCGGTGATGTTGCCGGTCGGGCGCCTGATCCTGCTCAAGACGGTCGAGAAGTCCGATCTGGTCCGGGCCATGTCCTATCTGACCATGCCCGCCCTGTTGGGGCCGGTGATTGGTCCGATCTTGGGCGGGTTTTTTGTCACCTATGGCTCGTGGCGCTGGATCTTCTTTATCAATGTGCCCATCGGCCTAGCCGCTCTGGTCCTGATCACCCTCTATGTGCCCGATATTCGCGAGACCGTGCGCCATCGCCTCGATGTGAAGGGCTTCTTGCTCAGCGGCATCGGCTTGGCGGCGCTGGTCTATGGGCTGCAAAATCTGGGTCACGAATTGCTCCCTTGGCCCGTGGTGGCCGGTCTGATCGCGCTTGGCAGCCTGTGTGCGGTCCTCTATGTCCGTCACGCGCGCCGCACCGAGGGGCCGATTGTCGATCTGTCCTTGCTTGGCACCCGCAGCTTCTTTGCCTCAGTGGTGGGGGGACAGTTTCCGCGCATGGTCATCGGGGCCTCGCCGTTCTTGCTGACCCTATTGTTGCAGGTCTCCTTTGGCCTTTCCGCCTTCGCCACCGGTCTGATCACCTTTACCAGCGCGGCGGCGGCCCTGTTGATGAAGTTCACCGCCCGGCCAATCATCCGCTGGTTCGGCTTTCGCACCGTCCTGACCGTCAATTCGGTGATCGTCGGGGTCAGCGTCCTGACCTATGGGCTCTTTACCCGCACGACGCCCCATAGTCTGATCATCGGCCTGTTGCTGATCGGCGGCTTTTTCCGGTCCTTGCAGTTCACGGCCCTTGGGGCCTTGGCCTATGTCGATGTGAAACAGGCCGATATGAGCAGTGGCAGCGTACTTTTGGGCATGTCCCAGCCCCTGGCCCAGAGCCTCGGCGTCGGCTTTGCGGCTTCGCTTTTGCAGGTCCTCGTCAGTCCGAACGGTGCCCATATGGCGCAGGATAGCGCCATCCGCCTGACCTTTATCGGCCTTGGTCTGATGCCCTTTCTGGCCCTGCCGCTGTTCTTAGCCCTGCCCAAGGATGTCGGCGCGGAGGTCAGCGGCCACGGCCTGCGCGCCTAGACCCCATCACCTAAGGGCAGTCTTTCGTCAGCCTTAGCCTTGCGCTACCAAGGACGGATAAGACCCATAAGCGCGAGAGGAAGCCCCCCATGTCTGCCCCGATGACGGCCTTTGATCACACCCCTATCCTGATTGGCGTTGGTGAGGCGTCAGAGCGGATTGATGCGGCAGACTATTCTGCGGCCTCTCCGGTCGAGTTGGCAGCGCGGGCAGGGCGAGCGGCATGCGAAGATGCCTTGCCCGGTGGCGGGCTGGCGGCGCACATCGATCTGGTCGCGGCGATCCGGCAGTTTGAAATCTCGACCCCCGGCGCGGTGGCCCCCTTTGGCTGCGCGGACAATATGCCCCGTGCGGTGGCCAAGCGGGTTGGGGCTGATCCGGCCCATGCGATCTTGGAAGTGACCGGCGGGCAGGGGCCTCAGCATCTGGTCACCGAGCTGTGTCACGCCATCGCCGAGGGGCGCACGGGCATGGCGCTGATCTTTGGCTCCGAAGCCATCTCGACCGTGCGCCATCTCCAATCTCAGGGTGAGACCCGCGACTGGTCCGAGACCGTCGGCGGACAGATGGAAGATCGCGGCTATGGGCTTGAGGGCCTCTTGACCGTGGACCTGACCAAGCACGGGGTGCGTGCGCCTATTCAGGCCTATGCCCTGTTTGAAAATGCCCGCCGCGCCAAGACGGGGCTGGACCGCACCGCCTATGGCCTAGAGATGGGCAAGCTGTTCGCGCCCTTTACGCAGGTGGCCCACACCAACCCCCACGCCATGTCGCAAGAGGTCTTTACCGCCGAGGAAATCGCAGGCGTGACCGGCCGCAATCGCCTGATCTGTGATCCCTTCCCGCGCCGCGTCGTCTCGCGCGATCAGGCCAATCAGGGAGCGGCGGTGCTGCTGACCTCGGTCGGAAAGGCGCGGGAGTTGGGCGTGCCCCAGGACCGCTGGGTCTATCTGCATGGCGGCGCGGATGTGAAAGAACGCACAGTGATAGAGCGGCAAGATCTGGGCTCGAGCCCGGCCTCGGTCGAGGCGATCAAGCAGGCCCTGTCGCTGGCCGGTCTGACCATGTCCGATATTGAGATCTTCGACCTCTATAGCTGCTTCCCCATCGCGGTGTTCAATATCTGCGACGCCTTTGGGCTGGCTGTGGATGATCCGCGCGGCCTGACCCTGACCGGCGGCCTGCCGTTCTTTGGCGGGGCGGGGAACAACTATTCGATGCATGGGTTGGCCAGCATGGTCCGGGCCCTGCGCGCCAAGCCCGGGGCCATGGGTCTGGTCGCGGCCAATGGCGGGTTCTTGTCGAAATATTCGGTTGGGGTCTATTCGACCAAGCCCAAGGCTTGGACCCCCTTCAGCAGCAAGGCCCTGCAGGCTCAGATTGATGCCTGGCCTGCCCCGGTTCTGGCCGAACAGGCGAGCGGTGAGGTCTCGATGGAAAGCTACACGATCGACTATAGCGGTCCGGCCCCTCGGGCGGTTGTCGTGGCGAGGACGGCGGACGGCGCTAGGGTCGCGGCCATGACCGATAATGCTGAGATTGTTGGCGCCATGATTGCGCAGGAGCCCCTCGGCTCTGTCCTCACCCTTGGGCAGGACGAGAAGGGTCGGAATGTGATTGTTGGGTTTAGGGCGGCGTAGGGTTTTTTTAGAAACAAGAAAGGCCCTCACCCTACCCTCTCCCACAGGGAGAGGGTTAAGAGGTGAAAAGCCCTCGCCCCCTTCAGGGGGAGAGGGTTGGGTGAGGGGGTCATCCGCGCGCTGTGATCAAGGGTCTGGATCCCCGCCTTCGCGGGGAACACGGAAAAAGAATCAAGGCCCCCTACGGCCCTTCGGGCCACTTCCCCCAGAGGGGGAAGATTTACCGTCCTTAGATCTTCCCCCTATGGGGGAAGTACCGGCGCAGCCGGGGTAGGGGGTCTTTTCGCGTCATTGCGAGGCGTGAAACGCCGAAGCAACCCAGGGGACTATCACCTCAGGTTCGCGTCAGCCCCCTGGGTTGCTTCGCCGCGCTCGCAATGACGCAGGTAAATTAAGGCCCTCTACGGAGCTGCGCGCCACTTCCCCCAGAGGGGGAAGATTTACCGTCCTAGGTTCTTCTCCCTATGGGGGAAGTACCGGCGCAGCCGGGGTAGGGGGTCTGGCCCTAGACCATCTCGAACTTGATCGGCAGGGTCTTGGGGCCGTTGACGAAGGTGCTCTGGGTCAGCTTCATCTCGCCGTCCAAGGACACTGACTTCAGGCGCGGGATCAGTTCTTCGAACAGAATGCGCATTTCCATCTTGGCCAGGTGCTGACCCAGGCAAAGGTGCGCGCCATAGCCGAAGGCCAGATGTTTGTTAGGGTTGCGCTCGGGGGTGAAGGTGAAGGGGGCGTCGAACACCTCTTCGTCGCGGTTGCCCGAGGCGTAGCACAGCATGATCCAGTCACCCTTGGCGATCTTTTGACCGGCAATTTCGGTGTCTTCGGTCGCTGAGCGCATGAAGTTCTTGACCGGCGTGGTCCAGCGGATGGCCTCATCGACGAGGCCCGAGATCAGTTCTGGCTCGGCCTGAAGCTTGGCCAACATGGCCGGGTCCTGCGCCAAGGCCCAAAAGCCGCCAGCGGTGGAGGAGGAGGTCGTATCGTGACCGGCGGTGGCGACGATAATGTAGTAGCCGGTTGCCTCAAAGGGCGAGATGGGCTCGCCGTCGATCATGGCATTGGCGATGATGGTCGCCAGATCTTCACGCGGATTGGCCCGGCGGTCGGCGCTGATGGCTTCGAAATAGCCGGTAAAGTCAGCGACGATGGCCTGCATCATCATGGCGAACTGCTCGGAGGTCATGGCCGCGACGCTGCGGGCCGTATCAGGGTCTTGGGCGCCGAACAGCTCTTGGGTCAGCATCAACATGCGGCCCTCATCGGCTTCGGGCACGCCCAAGATGCTCATGATGACGTGCAGCGGAAAGCCCATGGCCACGTCGCGCACAAAGTCACAGCGCCCGCCATTGGCCGCGCCGTGCGCCGCCATCCGGTCGACCGAGGCCTTGGCAATGGTGCGGATCTGGTCTTCCAGTTTGCGGATATTTTGCGGCATGAACCAGCCTTGGGTCAGGGCGCGATATTTGGGATGGTCGGGCGCATCCATCTGAACCAGCGAGCGGATCAGGTGCGGGCTGCCGCCGGTGATTTCCTTGGTCCGCTCCAGACCTTCGATGGTCGTCAGGGTGGTGGGTAGGTCGCCGCTGTGGAACAGGTCGTTCTGACGGCTGATCTCGAGGATGTCGGCATGTTTGGTCACCACCCAGAACGGCTCAAACCCGTCAATATGGGCCCGGCCCAGAGGGTTGTTGGCGCGCAGCCAGGTGTAGGTGTCGTGCAGACGATCATCGGCATAGGCCGCGGGGTCTACCAGATTGACGGCCAATTCCGGGGCGATAGCGAGGTCTTGGGTGCTCAACGGCTTGTCCTCCACAGGGCGCTGGTCCGAGCGTGATGGCGCGGTTGCAGCGATGCTTACCAACCTGCAGGCAGCAGCCTTGCGGGTCAGGTCAAACTCTATCTAAATGGCGATAAGGTAAAAGACAAAGATTTAGGCGAGAAACCCCCATGAAGATCACAGCCGCTGTCGCTCGCACGCCGGGCGCGGACTTTACCCTCGAAACGGTCGAGCTAGACGAGCCGCGCGCCGACGAGATTCGCGTACGCATCCACGCGGTAGGCCTATGCCATACCGATCTTGTCGCCAGAGATGGGGCCATGCCTTTCGCCCTGCCTGCCGTGCTCGGGCACGAGGGTGCGGGCGTGGTCGAGGCGGTCGGGTCTGACGTCACCAAGGTCGCGGCTGGGGACCGGGTGGCGATCACCTTCCGCTCCTGCGGGGCCTGCGCGCGCTGCAAAAGCGGTGATCCGGCCTACTGCCATTCCATGCCGGCCATGAACTATATCGGCATGAGGCTCGATGGCTCCAAATCGATCCATCAGGACGGCGCCGATCTGGCCAGCAACTTCTTTGGCCAGTCCTCCTTGGCCACACACGCCCTGACCTATGAGCGCAATGTCATTAAGCTGCCCTCCGACATGCCCTTTGAGGTGGCTGGTCCCATGGGCTGCGGCATTCAGACGGGGGCGGGCGGCATTATGAAGGCTCTGGCCTGCGAGGCCGGGTCCAGCCTCCTGATCCTCGGCGGCGGGGCGGTGGGCCTTAGCGCCGTCATGGGCGCGAAGATTCAGGGCTGCGGCACGGTCATTGTCGTCGAGCCCCATGCGGTGCGTCGCAGCCTCGCCCTCGAGCTTGGCGCAACCCATGTGATTGATCCGGTGGCCGAGCCTGATCTGGCCGCCGCCGTTCGGGCCATCCTTGCCATTGGCGTGGACTATGCCTTTGACACGACAGGCCGCCCGGACACCTTGACCGCGACCATGGCCTGTCTTGGTCCCAAGGGCGTCTTTGGCATTGTCGGCATTCCGCCCGCAGGAACGCCCATGCCCGGCGATCTGGGCACCGTCCTCACCTTTGGTCAGACGGTGCGCGGCATTATCGAGGGGGATAGCGACCCGGATGTCTTCTTGCCCGAACTGATGACCCACTGGCGCGAAGGCCGCCTGCCGCTCGAGCGCCTGATCAAGACCTTCCCCCTGGCCCAGATCAACGAGGCCGTTGTCGCCCAACATCACGGCGATTGCGTGAAGGTCGTTCTGCTGACCTGAGTTTCCCCTCACGCTGCCGAGGCGGCTGCCGTCAGAACGGTGCGGTAGCCGGTTTGGACCTCCATCTGGGCGGTGACACCCTTGGCGGCGAGGATGCGGTGGGCCTTGGGCAGGTTCCAGCAGGGCATGTGCATGAACATGTGGTGCTCGCAGTGATAGTTGACCCAATAGGGCGCGACCAGCATGCGCTCGATCAGGTTGGCCTTGGTCGTGCGGGCATGGCGCAGGGGATCGGGCTCGTCCTTGGCCACGAGGGCATGTTCGGCGATGTTGCGCAGCCGCGTGATCATCGGAAACCAGCTCGCCATCGGGACCAACCACAGGACCACATAGATCCAGCCATAGCCCGCAAGGCTAAAGACCGTCAGGCCCAGACCATTGGCGATCAGAAACCGGCGATGGCGACGCAGTTCCGCGGTGAGCAGGGGCAACAGCGCCTGTCCCGGCTTATGGTTCTTGATCCGATTGTAGGAAGAGCCAAACCGCTGCTTGAAGAAGGTCCGACCGGTCAGGTCCCGCGCGATCTTGCGGCGCAGAGAGGTCGGTGTGATCGGGAAGGGCGCCGATAGGACCAGATCGGGATCCTCGGCCTGCTGGGCAAACTTATGATGTTGCAGATGATAGTCGCGGTAGCGCTGAACGCCCGGCGAACAGAACCACTCGGCCACCCAATCATTGATCTTGAGATTGGGATGCAGCGCGCCGTGTGCGGCGTCGTGCTGCAGGATGGCGAGACCAAGCTGCCGGGCACCGACAATCATAATGCCAAAGGGAATGGTGATCGGCCAGATCGCACCCACAACCATGGTCAGACCCACCACAGCCCACCCATGGGCGACCAGGGCCAGACCCTTCCAAGAGGAGCGGGCCGAAAGACGCGTCCATTCTTCTGGGGTGAAATAGTCGGTGGGTTTGACGCGGGCGGCGATGGCCATGTTCGGCTTTCAACAGCGAGACTGCGGGGATTGTTCTGATGGACCAAGAGTAGGACCGAGCCGTGTTGGGGTCAATCTGACCGCATCATCTTGAAACCTCCCTTAGCCATGGCCATCTCTGAAGACGTTGGATCATGGCCCATGCCGTTACGGGTGGTCTGTGACCAACGAAGTCGCTTTTGCCTTGAGGGCTTCGCCTATGAACCGAACCATCCTGTTCGACAGTCCGTTCCTCTTGGGCTTCGACCATACCCGCGCGCTGATCGAACGGGCTGCCAAGGCGGCGGCTGAGGGCTATCCGCCCTACAATGTCGAAGAACGGGCAGGGGGGTGCTTGCGCATCACCTTGGCGGTTGCCGGGTTCTCGCCAGAGCAACTGTCGGTCACGGTCGAGGATAATCAGCTGGTCGTCACCGGCCGAGGCGACAAGGACCGTGGTCCAAGCGGCGCAGACCGCGCCTATCTTCACCGGGGCATCGCCGCTCGCAATTTCATCCGAAACTTTGTCTTGGCGGATGGGATGGTGGTCCAGGGCGCCAGCATGGAGCATGGCCTGCTCCATATCGATCTCAATCGCCCGCAGCCCGAGAGGCTGATCCGGGAAATTCCTATCAAGACGCTGGGCTGAACCGCCCGCGCGCTTAAGCTTTTGCAAGAAGGAAGCGGTCATCATGACGCTGCAATTGACCTTAGAAGAGTTTACCGCCTTGGGCGCGCCGCATATGGTCTATGTGCGCCCGGTCGTGGCTGGGCAGGTCCTGGCCTCTACGCCTGTGCAGGATGAAGAGGGCCGGCCGATCCCCCCGGACCAGATCCTTTATGCCGTTCACGGTGCCAATGGCGACTGCCTGGCCATTCTTGGCGATCGCGATTCTGCCGTCGCCGCGGCCTTGGCCCATGAGATGGCCCCCGTATCGGTCCACTAGGCTCGCAAAGGGCTTGGCCTAAGCGGCTGACGCTTCCTGTTCTTGGACCAGAAGAGCGAACAGGGCGTCGGCGCTCTGGGACTGCCGAAGTTGCTCGCGCAGGGCTGGTCGACGCAAGATCCGGCTAACCCGTGCCAAGGCGCGCAAATGTTCCGCGCCCGCATCGGCCGGTGCAAACAGGGCAAAGAGCAGATCAACCGGCTGTTCGTCGACCGCCTTGAAGTCGATCGGATTTTCGAGGCGCACAAAAACGCCGCGCATACGCTCCAAGCCATTGAGCCTGGCATGGGGCACGCCCACCCCGTGGCCGACGCCCGTAGAGCCGAGCTGTTCACGCTCGAGCAAGGCCTCTAGGACCTCTGGTGCCTTCAGACCAAAACGCCGTGATGCCAAGTCAGCCACCAGCGCAAGCGCTTGCCGCTTGGACGGTGCGTTCACCTGAGGGATGATCGCATCCACGTCCAACAGATCGCCGATTTGCATCAAGACACTCACTCTAAAACCTGCCCGCGCGAGCTCTTCGAACCGGGCGGGCAGGCCTTTTGCAAGTCCGCTCCGCTCAGCCCGCCTTCAACGCCGCTTGTGTACGTTGAGGATCGATCCAGCCGATATTTCCATCAGGTCGGCGATATACCACTGACAAACCGCCATGTGCGGCATTTCTAAACACGATTGTCTGAGATTCGGTCAAGTCCAACTCCATCACCGCCATAGAAACGGTCAGAGTCTTAAGTTGGGCCTCCGATTCCGCAATGACCACGCCCTTTGGGGCCTCGTGCCCATGATGGGCCTCATGGTCATCATCCCAGCCATCACCGTCATCAATGTCGGTCTCGGGCGCACGTAGGACGAAGAAGGACGCGGACTCGGCCTGCTTATGGCTCGCAGCCACCGAGTGGCTCTTTAACCTTCGCTTATAGCGCCGGATGCGGGTCTCGATCTTTTCGAGCGCCGTGCTGAAGGCGGCATGGGCGTCATGTCCGAGGCCATGGCTTAGAAGGGTTTGCCCGGAGGCCAGACGCACCGTGCAGTCGACGCGGAAGGCATGTCCCTCGCGTGAAACCAAGACCTCAGCGTCACCGCCTCGGTCAAAATATTTGCCGATGCTGCTCAAAAGTTCGTCCGAAACCCGCGATCGCAAGGCCTCGCCGACGTCGACATGTTTGCCGGATACTAGGACTTTCATGACCCCAGTCCACACCCGGCCGATAGGGCAAGTCAATTGCGCTGAATGGCCCAAGGCCGCTTTAGCAGGCCCTAAAAGATCACATTATCGGCACCTTGAGCCGGGCCCTGAGCCAAGGGTCGTTAGTGCGCGTCCCGCATCAGGCGTCGTCTGTCCACGGAGGATGGAATGCGCAGCGCCTCGCGATATTTGGCGACCGTGCGCCGAGCAATTTCGACGCCGGTGGCACTCAAGAGCTCGACCAGTCGATCATCGGACAGAACCTTGCGGGTGATCTGTTCGCCATCGATCAGGTGCTTGATCTTGTGCCGCACGCTTTCGGCCGAATGGGCCTCGCCGCCATCCGAAGACTGGATCGCGGCGGTGAAGAAGAACTTGAGCTCAAAGACCCCACGCGGCGTTGACAGATATTTGTTCGAGGTCACGCGGCTGACGGTCGATTCATGCATGCCGATGGCATCGGCGACGGTCTTCAGGTTCAGAGGTCGCAGGTGCTCGACCCCGTAGGCGAGAAATCCATCCTGCTGGCGGACAATCTCGCTGGAGACCTTGAGGATGGTCTTGGCCCTCTGGTCGAGACTGCGCACCAGCCAGTTGGCCGAGGACAGGCACTCTGACACGAAGGTCTTGTCCGCCTCATTGCGCGCCTTGCCGGCGATCTGGGCGTGGTAGCGCTGATCGACCAACAGGCGGGGCAGGGTGTCGCTATTGAGCTCTACCAACCAGATCCCGCCGGGCCCCTCACGAACAAAGACGTCCGGCACAACGGTCGGGGAGGTATCGGACCCAAAGGCCGCGCCGGGGCGCGGGGTCAGGGCCTTTAACTCGGCGATCATTTCGCGCAGGTCTTCGTCATCGACCTGGCAAACCTCGCGCAAGGCGGCCATATCGCGCCGCGCCACCAGATCAAGCCGGTCGAGCAGGGCGGCCATGGCCGGATCGAACCGGTTTTTTTCCTTCAACTGCAGCATCAGACATTCGCGGACATCGCGGGCAAAGACGCCGGTCGGCTCGAACCCTTGCAGACGGGCTAGCACTGTCTCAACCCGGGGCAGGTCACAGCCCAAGCGCGAGGCCAGATCGGCCAGGTCGGCGCGGAGATAGCCCCCCTCATCGACACTATCGATCAGCACGGCGGCGATGGCCCGATCTGGCCCGTCCAGTCCGGCCAGATGCATCTGGTCTTCGAGATGTTCGTTGAGGGTCTTTTCCTTGGTCAGCAGGCTTTCGAAGTCGCCATCGGCATCGAAGCTGCCACCGCTGCCAGCCTTGGACCAGTCGATCTGGCCGCCCGCCTGCATGGCCTCTCCCCCTTCGCCGCTGGAGCGTTCTCCAGGAGAGGCGTCGGTATAGAGATCGCGATGGTCGGCATCCATGGCCTCGGTGGCATCATTATCGGAGATGCGGTCGGTGGCCATATCATGGCTGAGGGGCGCGTCGGGGGCGGCCTCGACCTCGGCCTCCGCGTCGCGATCATCCTTTTGGAGCAAGGGGTTGCGTTCGATCTCGGCCTCGACAAAGGCCTCTAGCTCAAGATTGGAAAGTTGCAGCAGTTTTATCGCCTGCTGCAATTGAGGCGTTAGGACCAGGCCCTGTCCCTGGCGAATATCCAATCGTGCGGCGAGCGCCATGGTGGTTTGTTCAGGGTCCTAGACGGGTGATGATGAGGCTAGGATCTGTGATCCTCGGCCCCTTACAGATTCGTCAAAGGATGAACTTTTATGGTTAACAAATTATCGCGCCCTTAGGGTGAGAGGGCGATCTTTGCCGGTGGGGACCGGTTAATCGAAGCGATCGCCAAGATAGACGCGGCGCACCTCTGGGTCGGCGAGGATCTCGTCGGGCGAGCCTTCGAACAGCACTTCGCCCGCATGGATGATCGAGGCGCGGTCAATAATGTCGAGCGTCTCGCGCACATTGTGGTCGGTGATCAGAATGCCGATGCCGCGCGTGCTGAGATAGCGGATCACTTCGCGAATATCGGCAATGGCCAAGGGGTCGATCCCGGCAAAGGGCTCGTCTAGCAGCATGAAGGCCGGTTCGCTGGCCAGGGCGCGGGCGATCTCGACCCGCCGCCGCTCGCCGCCTGACAGGGCCACGGCGGGCTGATCTTTCAAATGATCGATGCGCAGCTCGGCCAACAGGTCCTTGACCACGGCCTTGGCCTTGCGGTCATCCTGTTCGCGCATCTCGACCACGGCCATGACGTTCTGCTCGACCGTCATGCCGCGAAAGATCGAGGCCTCTTGCGGCAGATAGCCAACGCCCATCCGCGCGCGCTGATACATGGGCAGTTCGGTGATGTTTTCGCCGTCCAGATAGATCGAGCCATAGTCGGCCTGAATGAGGCCCGTGATCATGTAGAAACAGGTGGTCTTGCCCGCGCCATTGGGTCCCAAAAGGCCCGCGACCTCGCCGCGTCGCAGGCGCAAGGACACGCTCTTGACGACCGGACGGCCTCGGAACGACTTGCCGATATGATCGACTGTCAGGCCATCGGCCATGTCAGAGGGCAGGGCGGTGTTCAAGGTCTCGAGCGGGGGAAGGGCCATCGGTCGGTTTATGGCTTGGCCGCAGGTGCAGGGTTTGGGGCTGCGGGCGTGCTGCTCTTATTAGGATAGAAGACCCCGCGCACCCGTCCGGGCTTGCCACGACCCTTAGCGCCGGTTTCCATCGTCGCCTTACCGGTCTTGACCACAATACTGAGCCGGTCACCGCGCAGAACATTGGTACCCTGAGCCACCACCACCTGGCCGCTCATGACAATGGTGTCGTTGGCGGCGGTATAGATGGCCGCGTCACTGCGCACGGTCTGTTGTGGGGTGACATAGAAGACCTCGCCCACCGCTTCCATCCGGTCGAGCACGCCGCAGCGGCCTGCTGTCTTGGCATTGATCAAGGTGATGGTATTGGCCCGCAGACGGCTTTGGTCCTGAACGGCCTCGGCGCTGCCGCTCCAGATGGCGCGGCAATCCTCGTTGATGGCTTCAAGCCGATCAGCGGTCACGTCGACCGGCGCGTCGCTGGAGGGCGCAATCTGAGCCCGCGCGGAGCCTGCACTCAGGGCCAGACCCACGGCCGCCCAAGCTGCCAAAGTCACTGCCGTCAATCGGTTCATCAGACCCTCGTTCCTATCGCGCGCCAACCCTGCCGGGAAAAGATGGCGATTCTCTGTTTAGTCCCGTTTCATCCGTCCGTGAACATGGCCACGGAAGATGATGCGCTTACCCTTATCGTAGATGCCGTAATTATCGGCCCGAATGGTCCCGGTTGGCCCCGTGCCCTCAACGGTCTGATCGCCTTCGACTACGCCGGTTTTGGTATTGAGCACAGCCTTGCCGGTCTTGAACACATAGCCTTCAGGGCTGGAGAACACCACATTGCCGTCCAGATGCAGGATCTGGTCAGCCTCGTGATATTGCCCGTGATCAGCCTTGGCCGAGGTCGGGGCGGGATTGTTGACGTTCAGGCTGATGATCGGCTTGATCAGCACGATCTGCTTGAAGTCGCCGTCCGACCGTGAGGCCTCCGCCGCCCCCAGCATAAAGGCTCGCCCCTCGCCGTCGCGGCCATAGAATTTCGGGTTGATCATTCGCATTGCGGCGCCCGAACCGCGTACATCGATAATCGTCGCCAGCAGGGCCTTGATCACAATCCAACCAATCAGTCCAACCACGATCGATAGGGCCGCAGCGGGCAGGGCCTTGCGCAGCACATGAATGATCCTCGAACGGCGTCGCCACTGGTCCATGTTGCGTCGGCGGCGCAGCACGTCCTCTGGAACAGTGTCAAAAACGGGATCGATCGCGAGGGTCATGGGGAGGGATCAGGGGGCCTAGATCAGGTGTGGGCGAAGATGTCGTTATCTTCCCACCCTGCCAGATCAAGCGCGGCACGGTGCGGCAAAAACTCAAAACAGGCCTTGGCCAAGCCATCGCGGCCTTCGCGCACCAACATGGCGTCGAGGCGATCTCGCAAGGCGTGCAGGTTCAGCACATCCGACGCCGCATAGGCGATCTGTTCGGGTGACAAGGTCGCAGCCCCCCAATCGGAGCTCTGCTGAGCCTTGGATAGTTCGATGGTCAAGAGCTCGCGCGACACATCTTTGAGGCCGTGGCGGTCCGTATAGGTCCGGGCCAGCTTGGACGCGATCTTGGTGCAATAGACCGGCGCGGTCAGGACACCCAGATGCAGCAGGAACATGGCAATATCAAACCGGCCAAAATGGAAAATCTTGAGCACCTTGGGGTCGGTTAAGATGCGTTTGAGATTGGGCGCATCATAGCCCGGGCGGCTCATCTGCACCACATGCGCATCGCCATTGCCGCTGGAGAGCTGCACCACGCACAGGGGATCACGGCCTAGACGCAGGCCCATGGTCTCTGAATCAATCGCTACGCTAGAGCCGAGGTCGAGCCCATCGGGCAGATCGCCCACATGCAGAAAATTGGTCACAGGATGCACGCGGCTCCGACTGAGCGCCTTGGATAAGGCCAAGATAAGGGACCGGCTGACGACATCAGCCTTCCCCCCGAAACTAGGCCCTCCGTCTGCGCCGCGCAAGGATAGGCTGGAGTGTCCCCGCCGCCTAGCCCTCGCCCCCTTGGGGGAGAGGGTTGGGTGAGGGGGTCATCGAAAATAAGACTCCCTACGTCTCTTCGCGCCACTATCCCCAGAGGGGAAAGATTTGAAGAGATTAGGCCTTCCCCCTATGTAGGAAGTACCGGCGCAGCCGGGGTAGCGGGATTTGTTCGGGCTTCACCACAAAGACCAAACAAAAAGCCTCCCCAAGGGTCAACCTTGGGGAGGCTTTTTGTATCGGGCATTTGATATGGCTGCACTCGATCATTGGCTTATAAACTAGGGCATCCTCGGTTTTTAAGGTCGCCTATTAACTTGACCAAACATGAAAACGCAGGCATCCCCAATTTGGTTTAATTTAACCCAATTAGGGCAACAAGATATACTTTACGATCAAATGGCTCCGTTCCAGGGTTCTATGGAGCGCTTTAGCCATCAAACGTTTTCCCAATTTGGTGAAGATGTAATCCTTTGGTCTTGGCTTGAAACGTTAAATCTCCTCGAAACCGATAGCTATTACGTTGATATCGGTGCCCACCATCCCGTTCGTGGAAGCAATACTTACTTGCTAAGGAAGCTTTATGGTTGGAAGGGTATCAATGTGGAGCCCGATCCAGTTTTGATGAAAGAATTTGAACGGAGCTGCCCTGATTGTGTGAATTTGCAGGTTGGTGTTGGACGAGAGGCGGGTCGCGCAGAGCTAACTATATATAATCATCCAGCCGCCAACACGATTTCTGAAACATTAAAATCTAGGCAGAGTCAAAACTCTGCGATTAGTGTTGTTTCTACGATAGATATTGAAATATTAACTATAAATCAGATTCTTGACGAGCATTGTAAAAAATTTAAAGGTAATTTTACCTTACTGACTATCGACGCCGAAGGAGTCGATTATGATATAATCTCATCACTTGACTTTGATAAATATAAACCAAACCTAATATTGATTGAAGATTTTGATTTTGATTTAACGGGCAATATAAAAAGCGACACATTGAATCTTTTAATAGATAAAAAATATGTGCCCGTTTCTCATTGTATGGTTACAACACTTTATAGGTACACGGGTTAGAGGCCCGAGGTTACCCCCGAAACTAGGCCCTCACCCAACCTTCGCCCTCTTGGCTGAGAGTGTTGGGTGAGAGGGTAGATCTACCATCTCCCCCCCTCATCCTCTTGCCGCGCCCAGCAAAACCCAAGGGCGCCCACCTTCCGCCGCGTTCCCCGCGCAGCGGGGGTAGGGGCTCTTGTTAAGAGCTGACCCGCCAAACAAAAAGCCGCCCCAAGGCTCGATCCTTGGGGCGGCTTTTTGTATCGGGCACTTGATGGTGCCCAGGAGAGGACTCGAACCTCCACGACCTTTCGATCACTGGCACCTGAAGCCAGCGCGTCTACCAATTCCGCCACCTGGGCCCTGTGTCCGGTAGGCCGGATCAAGGCAGGGGCGGTAGATAGGGCTTCTCTATCGTCCGGTCAATGCAGCTTTTGGCGGCAAATGACATTGATAGGCGCTCAGGGCCGCTTGGGCCGTTGCGCAGGAAGGGCGGCTCGTCTATCCCGTGGGCAGCAAGGCCGGTTCGCCGGGTCTTAGAGGTTGAGGATATCATGCAAGGTCTGGTCACCGTTTTTGGCGGGTCGGGTTTCGTCGGCGCGCAGATTGTCCGTTCTTTGGCGCGCAAGGGTTTGCGCGTGCGGGTGGCGGTGCGTCGTCCGGGTCTGGGCTATCGGCTGCGGATGCTCGGCGATGTCGGTCAGATCGAGGTCGTGCAGGCCAATATCCGCGTGCCCTCGTCTGTGGCCCGCGCGCTCGAGGGCGCTGAGGCCTGCGTCAACGCGGTCGGGGTGCTCTATGAGAGCGGCCGTCAAGGTTTCCAGAGCCTGCAGGCCATGGGGCCAGAGACCATCGCCAAGGCCTGCTTGGCAGCTGGCATCAGCCAGATGGTGCAGATCTCGGCCATCGGCGCCGATGAGCAGAGTGTCAGCAAATATGCCCGCACCAAGGCGGCCGGTGAGGCAGCGGTCAAGGCCCTTATCCCTTCGGCCATTATCCTGCGTCCCTCGATCGTCTTTGGTCCCGAGGATGACTTCTTTAATCGCTTTGCAGCCATGGCGACGATAGCGCCGGTCTTGCCCCTGATCGGTGGTGGGGCCACGCGGTTTCAGCCGGTCTTTGTCGGTGATGTCGCGGCAGCGACTGTTGCAGCCCTAAGCGATCCAGATCACGCGGGCAAGACCTTCGAGCTTGGCGGCCCAGCGACCTATAGTTTCAAGGACCTGTTGGAATTGATCCTGCGCGAGACGGGCCGCAACCGTCCGCTGGTGCCGGTGCCTTGGGTCATTGCCGGTCTGATCGGGATGGCCGGGGATATTCAGGTCAAGCTCACCCCGTTTGCGCCGGTCTTGACCAGCGATCAGGTCGAGCTGCTCAAGAGCGACAATGTCGTTAATCCGGCCCTGCCGGGTCTTGCCGCCCTTGGCATCGAGGCCACCAGTGTCGAGGCCATCGTGCCGTCCTACCTCTATCGCTATCGCAAGGGTGGACAGTACGCGGACCTTGTGAAGCCGGCCTGAGGCTGCCGAAGAATACCCCCTCACCCAACCCTCTCCCCCAAGGGGGCGAGGGCTTATCACCTCTTAGCCCTCTCCCTGTGGGAGAGGGTTGGGTGAGGGCCTTATCTCTCCGCGCCCCCTTGCGAGTTCCCCAACAAGCACAAAAAAGCCCTCTGGCCAGTCATAGGCAGGAGGGCTTTTTCGATCTTATCGAAAAGATCAGCCTAGCGCGGGGCTAGGATCATGATCATTTGCTTGCCTTCCATGCGCGGCTCGTACTCGACCTTGGCGACGGGCTCGAAGTCGGCGCGGACCTGGTGCAGTAGCTTCATACCCAGTTCAGGGTGGGCCAGTTCGCGGCCACGGAAGCGGAGCGTCACCTTGACCTTGTCACCCTCTTCGAAGAAGCGGTGCATGGCGCGGGCCTTGACCTCATAGTCGTGCGTGTCGATGTTCGGACGCAGCTTGATTTCTTTGATTTCGACGACCTTCTGCCGCTTGCGCGCCTCAGCCTTCTTCTTCTGCTCTTGGAACTTGTACTTGCCGTAATCCAAGATTTTGCAGACGGGTGGCTCTGAGTTGGGAGACACCTCAACGAGGTCCAGACCAGCCTCTTCTGCCGCTTCGAGCGCGGAGACAGTGGGCATGATCCCTTGTTTTTCGCCGTGCTGATCGATCAGCAGGACTTTGGGAACTCGGATCTCGTCATTGATACGCGGGCCGTCTTTGGACGGGGGCGCTGGCATTGGGCGGCGAATAGGCGGGTCTCCTGACCTGTTTATGGGTGCAAGGTCTACTTAACGGCAGAACCGCTAAATAACCGAGCGAAAAGATATATGACGAAGCCTTGCCTCGCGATCAAGCGCCGCTGCGGTTTGACGGTCGATTAAGCGTCGACTGCGACCAGAAGGTGTCACTTCGGGGCCCTTGGGACCGATGGATAGGCCAGAGCGGCGCGCAATACCGGTTCAAGGGCTAAATCCTTTAGGTCCGGGCACTGAAGGATCGTGACATGGCCGCGCGGGGCACATTGGGCGGGTTCAGAGGCGGCGGAAAAGAGCGCCACAGTGGGGGCACCTGCTGCGGCCAGCATATGCAGGGGGCCTGTATCATTGCCCACCGCCAGCGCCGCCCTTGTGCCCAGCGCGGCAATCTGCAGAAAGCTGGTCTTGCCGGTCAGGTCCAAGACCTGCGGCGCGATTTGACGAATGCGGGCCGCATCGTTCTCTTCCAAGGCGCTGCCGAGCACAGCGACGGCCATGCCCTCTGCGATCAGGCTTTGGGCTAGCAGAGCGAACTGGGTCACGGGCCAGCGCTTTTCTGGCCGATGGGGCGAGGCACCGGGCACCAGCAGAGCCAGAGGTCTGTCGAGGTCCCTTGGCAGGGGCACGGGCGTTTGAGCGGCAAAGGACAGGTCTGGCGGCGGCGCAGATCCGGGCGTCACCGGCGCGTCGGGCCAGATGCCAGCCTCGCGCAGCTGATCGGCCTGCCGCTCCAGCGTATGCATGGTGTCGCGCTCAGGATTGCGATGGGGCAGGGCGCAGAACTTGGCGATGCCGGACCATTGCGGCGCAAAGGGCAGAAGGCCGTAGAAATAGCGGCTCGAGCGCGATGAGGTTTGAAGATCATAGACCCGGCCATAGCCCTCTCGCCTCAGACGCCGGATCAGGGCGAGGGTCTCGCGCCAGCCCTTGGGCCGACCGTCGGTCTCGATGATGTCGACTAGACCGCTGGCCTTGGCGAGGGCCTCATAGGGCGGGGTGGTCAAAAGGGTGATCTTGGCCTCGGGGTGGGCGAGGCGAATGCGCTTCATTGCCGCCAGCGCCAGCACGAAATCGCCGAGCGCCCCAAGCTTGATGATCAGGACCGGTTTCATGCCGCGCTCCCGAGCAGTTGCCCATAGACCGCCAGCGTCGCCGCCGTCATCGCCTCGACGCCAAACAGCAGCACAGCGCGCTCACGGCCTGCAGCGCCCAACTTGGCCCGCTCGGTTGGGCTAAGGGCCAACAGCTTGGCCAGACCGGCCTGCCAGGCGCTGACGTTGCCGGGAGCTAGCAAAAGGCCAGTCTCGCCCTCAATCACCGTTTCTCGGAACGCCCCGTGATCAGAGACCAGCACGGGGCGGCCCATGATCTGAGGCTCGACGGCCGTGCGGCCAAAGGCTTCGGGCTCGAGCGAGGGGGCGGCGGCGATGTCGCAGGCCAGATAGGCTGCGGGCATGTCATCGCAATGGCCGACCAGCCGCACTTGATCCTCTAGGCCAGCCGCCTTGGCCGCCGCGATCAACTCATCGCGGTAGCCATCGCGGCCCTGAGCATCACCGGCCAAGATCAAGATCACCTCGCCCTGCCCAGCCACCTTGAGCGCGGCCAAGGCATCGATCAGCAGGCGCTGGCCCTTCCAGCGGGTGAGGCGGCCGGCCAACAACAGCACAAGGCGCTTTTCGCCTGCCTCTATGCCCCATTTGGCCCGCTGTGCCGCGAGGCGTTCAGCAGAGACGAGCTCTGGATCAAACCGCGTCAGATCGATCCCGCGCGGTATGGCAATGACCTTCTCGGGTGCCACGCCATGCTCGGCAATGACGTGGGCGCGGGTATAGTCAGAATTGGCGATGGTCAGAGCGCCCCGCGTCATGATCGAATTATAGAACCGCTTGAGGCCAGACCGGGCATTGTAGACCCCGTGATAGGTGGCTAGGAAATGCACCTTGGCCAGCCTTGCTGCGATCAGTGCACTGATGGCGGGCGCGCGGGACCGTGCATGAATCAGGCTGACCTGCTCGCGCTTGATCAGGGCCGCCAGGGCTAGGCCGTTGGCGATGATCTTGATCGGGTTCTTGGTCTTGAGGTCCATGGCCACCAGCCGTCCACCTGACTGGACGAGGCGCTCGCTCATGCGCCCTCCGCGACTGGCGACGATAGAGCGCCCACCCGCCCGCACGACCGCAGCCGAGACATCCAGCGCCGTCTGCTCTGCCCCACCGGTCTCCAGTTCCGGGATGACTTGCAGCAAGGTGAAGTGTGCAGGTAGCGACAGGGTGGTAATCCTTGGACTTGACCCTTGAGTCTGCCCCACTGTTCATCTCAGTGATTCGGGACGATCGGCGGGCCAAAGAGAACGCGATCATTACCTAAGGAAAGGACTTGGCGCCATGGCAGAAAAGGTAGGGCGTCTGGATCGCGAAGATGGCGGCTATCTGGCTTGGCGGCGCATCGACGGCGAAGGGCCAACGATCATCTGGCTGGGGGGCTTTCGCTCGGACATGACCGGCACCAAGGCCCAAGCCCTGTCCGGTTGGGCGCAGGCGACCGGGCGCGACTTTCTCAGGTTCGACTATTTCGCCCACGGCCTGTCGACGGGAGACTTTCAGGACGCGACCATCACGCGCTGGCGGGCCGATGCTCTGGCCGTGATTGACGAGATGACCTCTGGGCCGGTGGTGCTGGTCGGATCGTCCATGGGTGGATGGCTGGCTTGCTTAGCGGCCTTGGCGCGGCCAGAGCGTGTCGCCGGGATGGTCCTGATCGCGCCCGCAGCGGATTTCACCCACCGCCTGATGTTGCCCAATCTCAGCCCCGAGGCCAAGGAGGCCCTGCTCAGCGAAGGGCTCTATATGCAGCCCTCCGACTATGGCGAGGCGCCCTATCCCCTAACCGGAACCTTGCTGGCCGATGGGGTCCAGTGGTCGATCATGCCCGGGCCGGTCGAGATCCGCTGTCCGGTAAGGGTGTTGCAAGGGGGCCAAGACCCCGATGTGCCTTGGGCCCACGCCATGGCCTTGAGCAATGCGCTGCAAGGGTCTGATGTCAGTTTCAACCTGATCAAGGATGGTGACCATCGTCTGTCGCGGCTCGAGGACTTGGAACAGCTCTTGGCTCTGACTGAAGATCTGATGGGGCGCCTTTAAGCGTTCTCGTCGCCCCAGATGGCGTTTAGGCCCTCGCGATAGGTCTGATAGGCCGGTTGCCAGCCCAGTTCCTGCTTGGCCAAGGCGTTGGAGATGCGTTTGTTCTCGGCATAGAAGCGCTGGGCGATGGGGCGCAGGCTTTCGACCGACATTTCAGGCGGTAGGGGTAGGCCCGCAAGGGTGGCGGCATAGGTGATCACGTCTTGCGGCGGCGCAGGCTCATCATCGCACAGATTATAGATGCCGCCCGCCCGGGGCCGGTCGATGGAGGCCTCAAGGCCGCTGGCAATATCCTCGACATGGACGCGCGAAAAGACCTGCCCCGGCTTGATCACGCGCGAGGCGTTGCCCGCCCTTAACCGATCAAAGGCCGAGCGGCCGGGGCCATAGATTCCGGGCAGGCGAAAGACGGTGACGCTTAGGCCCATCCCCTGTCCGACCTGCCGCCAGTCCTGTTCAGCCCCGACCCTTCGCGCGCCTTCCAGAGAACTGGCCCTCAGGGGCGACACCTCGAACGCCCAACGCCCTCTTAGGTCGCCATAGACGCCGGTGGTCGACAGATAGCCGATCCAGTCTGGAAAGGCGCCGGACTGGGCCAAGGCGGGGACAATCTGTTGCAGGGCAGGACAGCCTTCGGGTCCCGGCGGTGCGGTGATCAGGACCGCGCGGGCTCGGCCCATGGCGGCGACCATCGCCGCTCGGTCGTCGGGGTCGACGGGGGTAATACCCTGATCGGTTAGGATTTTCGCCTTTTCAGGGGTACGCGCAGTGGCGGACAGGCTCCAGCCTCGCCGGACCATCCGCCGCGCCAAGGCCTCGCCGCTGAACCCAAAACCATAGATGAACAGTTCCGACGCCATCTGGCTTTCCCCTGATCCTTGCCTAAGGGATAGCAGGATGATGGGGGAGGTCACTGAGTTTTTATGGGGGTGATCACCCCCTCACTTGGGCCCTCCCCCCCAAGGGGGCGAGGGTTAAAGAGGTTCAAGCCCTCGCCCCCTTGGGGGAGAGGGTTGGGTGAAGGCCTTGTTTTTACCCTCGTCATTGCGAGCGCAGCGAAGCAACCCAGGGGGCTGACACGGACCGGAATTGACGTTCCCCTGGGTTGCTTCGGCGCGCTGCGCCTCGCAATGACGCTGAGAGGTTCGGGTAACCCCCTACCCCGGCTTCGCCGGTACTTCCCCCAGAGGGGGAAGATCATCGATCCGTAAATCTTCCCCCTCTGGGGGAAGTGGCCCGCAGGGCCGAAGGGGGCCTTTTTGCCTAACCCAAAAGGTCTCGCATCATCGCCCGAACATCGGCTTCCATCTCGGGCCGAGCGAGGGCCAGGGCGATGTTGGCACGCAGGAGGCCGAGCTTGTCGCCGCAGTCATAGGTTACGCCCTCATATTCCAAGGCGTGAAAATCTTGGCTTTTGAGCAGGGTCAGCATGGAGTCGGTCAGTTGAATCTC
>Ga0214919_10002982_pt1 | contig 26077 bp, 28 predicted proteins | sample LL1503_MetaG_FD_177994 | JGI IMG/M metagenome (GOLD analysis project Ga0214919, IMG submission 177994) | Freshwater microbial communities from Lake Lanier, Atlanta, Georgia, United States - LL-1503 | ecosystem: Environmental > Aquatic > Freshwater > Lake | place: USA: Georgia | collected...
ATATATTACATGAATGGTGTAATCAAAATAAAACAAATAAAATATCGCATAAATTACTATTAATAATATATGATAAAATATGTAAAATACATATAAATATCGAGCCATTAATATATATGATAACTTGTTCAGATAAACTGAAAGTGAAAATTACAAAAGAATATATCATATTTATAACATAAAAAATTGAAAAAATATATGCCTATAATGTCCTTTACATTTTAGTACACACAGAACTAACCAAATAAAGCTTGTCCAACATTCAAATGTCTGACTTTCTAAACACTGCTTTCTACGTTGCTCCCGAAGATGAGAACGCATTCCGTGAGAGTTTAAAAGACTCGCCCACCAAGCCGATTCCGATTGTTAAGCCGGTTGTGAGAAAACCGATTTCAATCAAGTCGGTTAACTATAAGTCGGTTGTGAGAAAATCGCTTGTAGTTGATCAGTCAAAAGAGGACGATCTATTATTTCCTATGGATTTCTAAATTAAATTCAAAATGTAATTATTTTATATATATAATTACATGATTGAAAAAGATTTTGTTGTTGTTTGTCCACATTGTAATTTATTTATTATTATAGAAGAAATTAAATGTGCTATATTTAGACACGGTATTTTTAAAAAAAATAATAAACAAATTAATCCACATTCTACAAAAGAAGAATGTGATAATTATGTTAATAATAATTTAATATTTGGTTGTGGAAAACCATTTCAATTAATTAAAATAGATGAAGAATATAAAACAATTATATGTGATTATATATAAAATTGAAAAATTAATTTAATATTAATTTAATAAAATAACATAAATAAAATGACAATTATAGAAAATAAACCAACAGACGAATATTTATTAGATGTTCGCAAGTCAATTACATATAATCTAAATAATGATTGTTATGAAAGTATTCATTGTCGAGATCAAAATGGTAGATTGCATAGATGGCAGAGAATTTATAATGAAAAATATAATATACCTACAGTAATACCTGAAAATGGTTTACCATTACCATATTTAATTACTGGATTTCAACAAGGTACTTTACCTATAACAATATGGGAATATATTGAGAATATTGTAAAAAAGCCTTGTGCATGTTGTAAAAATTAATTAGTTTAGAAAATTGAAATTATCATATTATATAACTATATATACTATGATAAAAAAATCATAATGGATACAGTAATTGACGAATTAGATACAAGTATGAACAACTTAAATAAAACTATTGATGAAATAGATATAACTATGGAAAAAATCGATAAAACTATTGAAGAATTAGATACAGATATCAATCAATTAGAAACAATAAATCAAGAATTAGATAAAACTATTGAAGAATTGGATACAAATATTAAACCACAGTATTCTGTTGGTGATTATATACAATATTATAAAATATATAATAAAAATAAGTTAGTTAAAATAAATGGAATTATTTATAAAAGTATTAGAGATAATTTATTTGTTGTTATTAACACTAATACAAAATTATTAGAAAGAATAAAAATTAATGATATTATTTGTAAATTAGATGATATAAATATGTCTTTAGAATATGCCAATGAAATTGTAGAATACACAGTTGATAATGTTGATATCATATTTTTACTTGTATTTTTTATTTCTGAATTACTTCTAATTTTTGTAATGTATTTGTATTTTAATGATATCGCATTGATGTCAATTTTTCCTACTTCTATTAATACAATTATTCAAAATACAACTGAAAAATTTACTGATTATATGAATGTGTATTTTTATGAATCTACTTGGATCAGTGTAAAAAATTAATTTATGTTTTTAACCATGAAAAACAATTACATTTATTTTTTTTATATTCAATATATTCTTTAATTTCTCTTTTAAAATCTCGGTCAATATCAATATATCTTGTACGATATTCTATTATATTATCAAATGCTTCATTTTGTTTTGTATAATTATTATCTAATTCAGGAGAATGTAATTTATTTTCATCTTGTAACTTTTGTTGTAATAATTTACTATCATTTATAAGAACTTTTAATTTATTCATTAAACGTATTTCATTAATTTGAATTCGTTTTACTTCAGCAAAAACATTTGTTGTATATAATACTGGAAATTTATAACGTATATATTCGGGTAATATAAATTGATTTTTATCTTTAATATCTTTTACTTGTGTTGCTATTTTTTCAACAAGTTGTGAAGGTGATATATTTTTATCCATAAATAAAAGACGACCTGAACTAAATTCACACAATGATTGTAATTTTTCAAACGAGTATGCTGTTGTTTTATGTGCTTCTGCTTTTGCATCTAGTTTTAAATATGTTACTAATGTTAATATAAATGAATTAACTGCTGTTAAAGAAGAGACGACTATTGAACCATAGGAATAATCTCTTAATATAAGACTTAATATAGAGCAAATAGCAGTGATAAAAATAGCAGGTAACATTAACGAATACAGGTACTGCTCGCAATAAACTTTTGCTTCTATATATAATAATTTTTGTCCTTTCAAATATACACTTATTATGTCAATGGTAGTGGATTGAATACATTCTTGAAAATTATATGTTTCTGATAATTTTTCATTTAATTCTTTATATGTTATAGGTTGATATTTATCTAATTCATTTGTATTTTGTTGTGGTCTAGTTGGTGACGTAGGTGCTGATCTAGGTGGTGATCTAGGTGGTGATCTAGATGATGACATAGGTGGTGATCTAGGACGTAATTCAGATGTAGGTTCTGTAAGTGAATTCGCTCGCGTTCTATTTTCTACAGGACTACCAATTGAACTTCTTATTGGATTATTCATCATAGATACAGCTGGAGATTTACTTATATTTGATTGTAGATCTACATATTTGTCAATTATTATTTGTGGTATACTATATTCATTTTTAATTTTTATATCATCATAGGATAGTTTTGAAGAATATAAATTAGAATCCATACTATATTTAGGCAATGATTTTAATTCATCATATTGGTATACTTGTTCATTAGGTAATATATCATTAAAATCAATTTCTCGTATATTTTTAAATTCAACTAAATCTATTTTACATAATTCATTAGTTGTTATAACAAAATAAATGATATTATATTCAATATTATTTGTTTTTTGATATTGAATTATAGTATTATTTGCAAATACACAATAAATATATTCTATATTATGTTCACATGAATAATAAGATCTATCATAATTAATACTATAATCAGGATGTATTGAATTTGTTGATTCAGAATATGTTATTAAATCATCATAGGTAATATATTGTTTATTATTTAATTTATTTTTTTCTTCTTTTGATAATTTTCGAAATACTTTACAATTTTTTGGTAAGTTTGATTTTATTTGTATTTCATTTGCAATTACAAATATTCTTTCTTTTTTTATAGTATCTAAAAACTGTATAATATCATCATTATCTTTTTCAAATGTACGATGAATAAAAGTTCTTTCTATATGAAATATATCTTGTAATTTATATGCACGTGGTGGTATATTATGAATAGGAATACTAACTTCATTATTTGAATTCATAATATATATTTTATTTACTATATTATAAAAATTGAAAAATAAAATATATATTGAATCATAAATAAATAGTATTTAACACACGATGGCTTTTCAAGATATTAGTAGAACATTAGATACTACAAAACCAGAATGTATCTATTTCGCAATTGGTTCTGCATTACCATATGTGAATGAAATTGATCGAGATCATCATCAACAATATCCTACTTTTTTAGATAAATTTCTAAATAAAAAGTTAATTATATTAATTGATCCATATATGGAATTTCCTCTTAAACTTCAAGATTATGTTAAATTCGATGATAGTAATATTGAATTTAATGATGAATATACAAAAATGTCAAATAATGAAATGACAGTATATTCTGTAGCAACTGAATTTTATCTTAGTGACAATAATAATGTATCATTTTTACAACAACTCTTAGAATATGTAAAAAATAACAAAAAGTATTTGATTATTGAATCATTTTCAGGTGTAGATAACAGAATTTCTTTTTATAATATTGTTATGCAAATGCCCGAGTGTCAAGAAATATTAAAGTATGCAAAATGTGATATGATGGATGTAGATCATGGATGTTGTTCAAATTTTGAAGGATTTGTTAATCCTATAGATGAGAATAATCATTTTATTCATCCATTATTGATGCAATTAAATCAAATTAAAATAAGATATCCTGAAAAATATAAAAAAACATTAAAATTTAAATATGATAATTTATATGATATTTATAGATATTATAAATCATTGAAAGATAATACAAATGATAATGTTAATATTAATAAAATTAAATCACTATTAACAATATATCTTCGTAAATATGTTGAATACGTAAATATTTATGTACTTGAAACTGCATTGTTAATGTTTGCTCATGAATTATTAGTTGTAACTGATAATAATCTAAATCAAATTGAGCAATTTAATATTGATCTACAAGAAAATACTCATGATTTTATGAAAAATATATATTTAATTCATAAAACAATAAATATTATTTAGACCCGCGGCCATTTTAAACTGGCACTTAAAAAGTTGAAATCATTAATAATCATATCAGAATATAATAATGTCTTCAGTCTATGTTGTTATTGAGAATGGGGAACCATATGAAAATGTATATACATCATTCACTTCAGCTGCAGCAGCAGTTAAGGAAAAACATGCAGGGGAGTATGTGGAGCAAATAAGAGTTTCTAACGATTACCCCATCTGTTCAGATATTGATGTACCAGAAGATATATTAACTGGTAAGACATATTTATACGTTGAAAAAGGAATTCACATTTACATTTATAAACTACCTATTGCAGGGTGAAATGCCAACCGGTCTAGTGATCAATATATAAAATTGAAAATAGAACATTTTAATAACAATGTTCTATATAATTGCTCACATAGCTTAGTAGTAGAGCGTCGGTCTTATGAGCCGAAGGTCCTGGGTGCAATCCCCAGTGTGAGCATTACTTTATTTATTATATATATTAATTTATTGTAAAAATTGAAAAGAAAACCATATATATTATTATATATCAATCATAATAATATAATGTCTGAATATTCTATTTTATGCAAGATCCCTGAGGTAAATGAACCATTGATTGTACTTTCATTTCTTGAAAAATATTACGGTGACGTATGCACTGATATTGATGAGCAAATTCAAATGTTCTTAGACATGTTATACAAATATTATGATGGTGAAATTGATATTGAAACTGCAATTAAAGTAGTTGATGTTAATAATCGTACGATTGTGTGTAAATCAATTATGAATACATTAAATAATTATTATAAATTAAAGAAGGTTATATAATCATTTTTTATTTTTGTTTTTTAGATATTCTTTTAGTCTTTGTTGAATCAGATTTGGTAATATTATCATTTAATTCTTTTTTGATAGGATCTTTATATCCTGATATTTTTGTTTCCTTTACCAAGTTAATTTCTTCAGTTGTAAGTTTAAAATATTTATAAATATCTTCATCTGTCCATTCTTTATCTAATGTAGGTAATGGTATCCACTTGCATGTATTTTCTGATATATCTTGTGATAATTTTCTAATTGACAACATAAAATTGGGTAATTTACATTTTAGATAACTTACTAAAGATACAGCTTCTTTTTCAGTATTAACATTAAAAGATATATAACTTTTAGTATGAACTTCATCTAAATTACCAACAAATGTATTACCAAAACCACTATTTGCTTCAAATGCTGCTCTAGCTGTAATAACTTTATAATTATTTGTTGGTTTTTTAATTTCTTCTTTTTTTATATACTTTTGAAAACCTTTTTGTTGAGATACATAACATTTAATATATCCTTTTTTATTATCATCAATTAATCTTGAATCATTTGTTTGAATTTTATAATAATCTTGACTAATGTAATATTTGGTGATGCTATCATATTTAGATATTTTTTCAATGATATCATAATATTTACTATCAACCACAATATCGTACTTATTTAATTGAATATTTGATCCATTATAATTACATAATCCATTATAACTTTTATCAATTAAGAAATAATTAACACCTCCTTTTATATCTACACTATTGCCGAAAATTTTACAGGCATCTTCATAATGAGTCACATAAACAATATCTTTTCTATTTAACATCATTGCTCTAAATTTATCTAATCCTTTGCCACCAGCAAACCAACGACTTGGAACAATAAAAGTTAAATAGTTACATTTATTAACATAATATTCAATAAATTTATTATACAATGGTTTTGCTCCTACTTTTGTTAATTCTTCATTATAAGGTGGATTACCAATTATAATATCAAATTTTGTTTCACCAAATACATTATTTATATCAACTTCTAATGTATTGCCTTCATATAAGTTTAATTTATAGTCATTATTCAAATTAAATATTTGTTTTAATACAAAACAATTCTTTTTGTTTAATTCTCCCATGAATAACATTTTTTCAATTATATGTTTTTTTCTTTCTTGTTCATTTGATATTTTATCTTTTAGACCTTCAATTAACTTATAATAAATACCTATTGAATAATTTCCCATTCCAGCTGCAGGATCATAATAAGTTAATTTTTCATTTGTCCAAATATTTTCGTTATATTTACTTTTCCAATGGGTTTCTAGATCTTTGAGTTGTTTATCGTTAATAAAATTCATTGGTGTAAATACTTCACCAAATGTTTTCTTTTCAACTGTTTTAGGTTTAAGACATTCATTAATTAATTCTAATAATTCTTTTGGTCTATCTATTAAACTTTTAATTGACATCTTAAATTGTATTGAGATATTATATGTATTTGAATTTTTATCAAAGTATTTACTTATAATATCTTGAATGAAATTAACTAAACCTTTTTTATTATACCAAATTAAACATTGTTCATCAAATACTTCTAATAATTCTTTATCTTCTTTGATATCATTTAACATCTTAACAAAATCCTTATTATTATTTTCAATAGTTAGAATACAAGTTAATGGAATTATAAAAGGTAAAACCTCTTTTGTAAATGATATTTTAGTTATTTCTTTTTCTTCTTCACTTTCTGTATCTTCTAATAATTCATTATCATTTTCACCAGATATTTTAATTTTTTCTTTACCCGATGGTAATTCTTGTAATTCATCATCGCTATCTTTTATTTCTAAAATAGCACTAATTTTATCTTTTACGGAATTTGCAAAGGAACTATTAATTAATTTTTGGGTATTATTGTCAAATTCTACATGATCATTATCTAAGTTTCTTAATAATGACTTGAAGCTATTAATTGGATCATCTTTCCAAATATCCATTAGTTTTTTAACAATACTATTACTATCTAATTTTTTATTTTCCATCATATCAGTATCAATATTGATTAAATGATTTTCAATTAGATACTTTATTTTGTCTTCAATGCTTTTACTGTTTTTGTAAATTGTATAATTTACACAAGTATTCAATACTCGGCTAATATTTAAATCTACAACAAATCCCATTTTTTTATTTTCACCTTCAGTCATACAGCGATACATTTGTTGCATTATTTTATCAGATGATAAAGTATTATTCATTAACATTACAATATCACAACTATTAATAGTAATACCTAATGATAACATACAACCAGCTAACAAAATTAGTCCTTTTTTGTTTTTTTCTCTTGATATTATTTCTTGCTTATTAATTTCATCCTTAACATCTTTTGCTAATTCTTTATTTTTACGGTTGATACACATAACATCATAATGTTTTAGTATGTTATCTTCTTCTATTAATTTTATTAAACAATTTGAAATTTCATTAATATTATCTGTAGGTAAAAACCAAATCTGAGTAAATGGAGGTCTTGAACAAATTTTATTTATTCTTGTAAAAATAGATTTATCACCATTTTTATAATCAATTTCTTTATTAGAACCCGAAATATATCTTAATATTACTTTTACATCTTCCCTAAAATTAAATTCATTTTTATTATTTTTTAAACTGAAGAGAACATCAAAACTAAACCCATATTTGCTATCCATAATTTTTTCTTTGATTGTTTCATATCTTTGATTATCAAACATTGTAGTAATTAGATATAATTCAGGCATTTTTTCATATGGTTTAAAAATATCATTAATACTATAACCTAAATCTGTATAATGTTTAATAGTTTTGTTAATACATTCTTCGTTATGTTTTTCCCTTAATTTACTAATATTAGATTCATCATTAAGAATACTTTTACATATCTGTTCATCTTCGATATCCCAATACATTTGACATTCATTGGGTATATTCCATTCTTTTAATGGTTTATAATAAGTAGCAGTTAAATATATATTAACTGTATTTTTTGAGGAATATGAATGTAAGATTTCTTTTGATAAATCAGTAGTTCCTGTAAAATGATTCTCATCAAAAATAATTAAATCTAATTTTAAATTTTTAATATTAATGATAGTTTTATCATTAATATAATCTTGTAATAATTGTTTTGATATAATAAAAATATTATTATTATCTAATTCTAATTTTTTTAATGATTTAGAACTTTTAATATTATGAATATTGAAATAATCAAAGTCATTAAACTTATCAAATAAATCATCTATAAATTGTGGTATTGTTTCTGTAGGAGCTGGAGTAATAATTAATGCATTAAATTTATCTTTTTTATCAGCTTCTTTAATAATTATACCGCCACTCATAAAAGTTTTACCACTTCTACATTTACATCCCCATAAAAATGATTTGTGACCTTCTTCAATTAGGTTGCTTGTTTTTTGTGTAATGAGTTCTTGGTGAAAACGTAATTTTAATTTATCTTTTGATGTTAAATATAATTCATTGTAATCAAATTTATCATAACTATTCATATTGTTAATAATATCAGTTTTAAACTCTAAAAAATATTTATTAAGGTCATTCTTATCTAATAATTTATTTTCTTTAATATAATCAGTTATATATTGACTAGATTTTTTAGAGGTTTTAACCTTTTCCATAACTTTATTTTTGTCAGGAACGATTAAAAATATATCATAATTCTTGTAAATTTCTTTATTTTTATCTCTCATAGCTATAATATTTTGAATATCATAATAATCTACTGATTTTTCTTTAGTAATATCATCTTTAGATTTAGGAAATTTTGAACTAATAAAAATATATGTATTATCATTTTTATTTTGTAAAGTAATATCAGAACATCCACCTGAATTACCACTACAAACTTTTTCATCAGCAATATATTTATTTAAGTTTTCTAACGTTTTTAATTTACCATTATTTGAATTACCAATTTTATGAGAAAATATAGAATTAGGAAAGTAAGGACAAAATCCTAATTTAATAATAATATCATAGATTCGTTCAAAAACGAAACCTTTCATCGATTGATTTTTACATTTGTCTAAAATATCATCAATATTATTGTATACAATAATATTATTGATAAAGTCTTTTAAATTTGTGTTAGTAAAATCCATAATTTTACACATTGCGTATAATAAATAAATATGATTTTAAATATAGAATAATCAATTTTTATCTAAAAATTTAAAAATATTATATATAGTATAAAGAAATAATATGGGATGTTGGGACGTTTTTTGTTTTATTTGTGGTAATCCATGTCATTCAATTATTGATAATTATGAATATCTAAATGAAGAAATTAAATCATCATATCCAAAATATGCAAAAGATATTTTGAAAAGATTACAGTCAAGAAAAAATTTAATTACAGAAATTAAAAAATTATCAAAAGATGTAAAATGGATGGATAAATGTTCAATATTGTTAGAAAATAATAAAGTAATACATGGTGTTAAAGAAATGAATTGTAATGTTGTATTTTGTAAAAATAATGAATGTTATGAACATATATCAATGTCTCTCGATCAATATGATAATGAAAAACACCCAACAGGATTTTTTATTCATACAGATTGTTGGAAATATATTCAAAAAAATTACAATATTAATTTACAATTTAGTCATTTACCACCTTATGTACTTAAACAACCAAAGAATTTTGATATAAATTATGGAGATATAGAAAAATATTGGGAGCAAGATTTTAATTTTCCAGAAGTAGTATTTGATAATAAACAATATTTATGTTCAAGTCCATTAAAAAATGACAAGAATATTTCACAAATAAAAAAGAATATTAGTAAATTTAAATTAAAAAATGATCCAAATAGAAAGGGACCTGCAATTAGTGCAACATTTTATAAAGAAGGTGATATTAAAATTGGTAGTAATAATAATTTTTGGATTATCAAAGGTAATAAATGGGTTGAAATGAATGAAAAACCTATAAAAATAAAAATTAAAGTTAAGTTTGATAAATTAGAAAAAAAACAAATAAAATTTCTATATAATATATCATATATTGGTCAATATAGTAAAAATCCAATATTTTTAATTTCAATTGATAAAAATGATGTAGAATTAGTTTTATTAGAATCGTACAAAGATAAATTAATTATATAAATAAAATTTTATTAATAATTGAAAATAATATAAAATAATATATATAATTGAAACAAAATAAAAATGATATCTCGAGATTATGATTATATTGCTGATAAATATGTGAATATTAAAGATGAAAATGCAGAATTTGGAGAAATACCCTTTTATGAAAGAGAAAATATATTTGACGGTACTACACCAACAGAATGTTTAATATGTATTGAAGCAGAAAATGAAAATCATACAAAATATGCTCATGCTAAAGCACATTTGGAAGCACATACAAAGGCAAATGTAATTGCTGAAAATTTGGCAATTAATCAAGACAATGTTGTTGATTATATGTATCGTTATTTATTTGATTATGGTATAGAGTATAGAAAAGTATATTTGGTTTTGTATAAAAAATACAGAGAAGAATACAATAATACCTTATTAGAAAAATCATATGATTACGGTCAAGTGTGTCCACATCATAGTGAATCAATAAATTATTATCAAGAATATAAGACAAAAAAAAATTGAAAAATATATTATTTAATATATTTATATATATTTGTATTCTTCAAAAATGAAACGCAAGTTTTCAGAAATTTCGACAGTATTAGATATTCTCGCACGTGAATGTCCTAATAGTACACTACGATTAATACATCTTAGTAATAGTGAACGAAATAATCCAAATCATATGAAATGGGGAAGTACCTTTGGATTATTAAAATTATATACTACATTTAATAATAACCAAGACCGTTTAATTGAATGTTTAAAACATCATGATATTCCCAAAGATCAATTTGATATTGCATTAATAAATGCATGTGATAATAATAATCAGATTTATATTGATATATTGTTGAATGATCCTCGCGTTAAATATTATACAGGTAATAATTGTTTAATTAAAAATGTATGTAAGTATGGTAAAGATGTTTTACTTGCTAAAATGTTAGAAGTAAATGATAGAAAAATTAATCTGGGAATTGATAATAATGAACCATTGAGACTTGCTTGTGAAAATGGACATTATAATATTGTACAAATGTTGTTAAATAATAAGCGTATTAATCTAAGAGATTATGATAATGATGAATTATTAATTAGTGCATGTAAATATAATCACATCGAAATAGTAAAATTATTATTAAATAATAAGTATATTAATCCGAGTATTAATAATAATAATCTATTAATATACGCTGGTATTAGAGGTTATACTGAAATTGTAGAGATTATATTAAATAATCCTAACTTTAATATTTCACATGATTTACCTAAAATATATAATTATATATATTTAAAATATCGTATGACAAAAAATCAAAATATATATAACATTTTGTATATGTTATTAACAAACACTAAAACTATTAATTATATAAAAACAACTACGTATGATAAGAGTTATATTAAAAATCTATTAAATGATAATACTTTGTTATTTATACCAAGTATTAGACATATGTATTATTAATTTAAAAAAATTGAAATTATTATTTATTAATATGTATATTATTAAATAATAATTAAAAATGCCAACGTGTAAGCATTGCAAAGGCGAGGGATCTGTATACCCAACTATATCTGTAGAATGCAATATGTGTTATAATCACCCTGAAGGTAAGAAAACATGTTGTGAATGCATGGGTAAAGGATGGGAAAAACGTATTATTTCATCAATTTGTGCAACATGTGGTGGATCAGGTCAAAGGTAATTATTATTTTATATTAAAAAAATTGAAAAATGATTATGTTATAATACTGTTTAAATTAACAATATATTCTTTAAGGAATTGCGATTAAAGATGAAGCTTAAACAGCTTAAAAAAATAATCGCAGCCTCTCAATCTACAGGGATACTGGATGTTTCTAACATGAAACTTGATTATTTACCACCACTTCCAGAAAATCTGACTAAATTAGTTTGCAATGATAATTTTATAAAACATCTACCATCGCTTCCAGAAAGTTTGACTATTTTGATTTGTAATGAGAATAAACTAGAAGAGCTACCTAGTCTTCCAAAAAATCTGACTTTGTTAGAATGTAATTATAATAAACTTGAAAATCTACCATCACTTCCTAATAGTTTGACAAATATTGATTGTAGTGAAAATAAACTCAATAATTTACCTGAACTTCCTACAAATTTAATAAAGTTATATTGTTCAGATAATCAGATTATAGAATTGCCTTTACTTCCTGAAACATTAGTTACATTAGATTGTAGAAATAATAAACTTTCTATTTTACCTAAACTTCCTGAAACATTGGATACATTGGATTGTCATGGAAATAAACTTTCTATTTTACCAAAGCTTCCTGAAATCTTAAATTTTTTGTTTTGTGGTGATAATAAACTTTCTATTTTACCAAAGCTTCCTGAAACTCTAATGGGTTTGTATTGTAGAAATAATAAACTTCCAATTTTACCTTTACTTCCTAAAAATTTAAGACAATTATCGTGTGATAGTAATCAAATTACAAAATTAACTTTACTTCCTAAAACTTTAGAGGAATTATGTTGTGATGATAATAAACTTTCTATTTTACCAAAGCTTCCTGAAACTCTAAAAATTTTGCGTTGTAGAGATAATAAACTTTCAATCTTACCATTACTTCCTAAAACTCTAGAGATCTTGAATTGTGAAAATAATAAACTTCCAATTTTACCATTACTTCCTAAAACTCTAGAGATCTTGAATTGTGAAAATAATAAACTCTTAATTTTACCTTTACTTCCTGAAACTCTACAGTACTTGAATTGTAAAAATAATAAACTCTCAATTTTACCATTACTTCCTAAAACTCTTACAAATATAGAGTTTAAGAATAATCCTTATACTAAGGCATTTAAGTCTAGAGTATATTTGAATCCATATTCTGTCACAAACTGTATTTTTAATATCAAAAATTATTATGAGACCAATGAAAATATAAGAAATCTTCTTGCTGTTCAGCAAATACTTGGAAAAGGAAATAATACTGTTCTCAATGACGATTGTTTGAGTGTTATTGGTTCATATTTTTCTGGAGAACAAAGTTCTCTTAATATAATGATTAATAACATAAAAAAGAATATGTCAATGCTATTATTGGAATGAAGATGATGAGAAAATGTAATTATTAATTTATAAATAATTGAAAAATACATATTTTAGTATTCTATTATTTTATATTAAACAATATATTATTCATCTATTGTCATTAAAGATGAATTTTGAAAAAATAATTGCAGAGGCTAGATTAACTGGGAATTTGGATCTTTCATTTAAGATGCTTACAGATCTGCCACCACTTCCAGAAAATCTGACTAGCTTTAGTTGTAGTGGTAATAAACTTAAAAAATTACCACTACTTCCACCAAATCTGACTATCTTTAAATGTAATGGTAATGAATTAGAAGATTTTCCGAATCTTCCTAAAAATTTAATTGAGTTTGATTGTTCACATAATCAGATTATAAAACTACCTTTACTACCTGAAACTTTAGAAAAATTTAGTTGTAATGGTAATAAGATTATAACACTACCATCTAATCTTCCACCAAATTTAATAGAGTTTAAATGTTCAAATAATAAGATTATAACACTACCACATAATCTTCCATCAAATTTAATAGAATTTGATTGTTCAAATAATCAGATCGCAATATTACCTATACTTCCTAAGACACTTACAAAATTAGTATGTTCTATGAATAAAATTAATATTTTACCTAGTCTTCCAGAAAATTTAATATCGTTTAATTGTTCAGATAATAATATTAAGCTATTGTATTTAGTTCCTGAAACCGTAAAATACTTGTCATGTTATAATAATAAACTTCGTAAATTACCGACACTTCCAAAAAATTTAAAAACACTTTATATTTTAAATAATCGGATTACTGAATTGCCTTTACTTCCTGAAACTCTAGAGGCATTAAATTGTGATGGTAATAAACTTTCAATATTGCCTTTACTACCTAAAACTATTAAAGACTTAAGTTGGAAGTATAATCCTTTTACTAAAGAATTTTGTACTATTGCATTTGAGTATAAATTATCTTATGGATATACAAGTAGTAACTATGTTAAACATATTATTAACAATATAAAAAAGTATCATGAAGACAAAGAAAATATAAGAAATATTCTTGCTCTTCAGCATACATTCGGAAAAGGAAATACTATTCTAAATGATGATTGTGTAAATATTATTGGTTCATATTTTACTAGACAAAAAGGTTGTCTTAATATGATAATTAACGACATAAAATTAAAATCTGAATTGAAGTATAAAGATGAAGTAAAACAAGAGGATTATTAGTTTAATAAAATTGAAAAAAATATGTATTATTATGTTTATTAATGTTAGGTAATATCTGTAGTTATAACTTGTATTTTATGGCACTTACTTTTTCTGACTTGGCTCCTAGATCTGTGTATGACTTTTCAATAGAAATTCCATGTCCCGATGCTCTTCATTATGTACACGGTGGTTATGATGAATGGTCATCGATTGTTTATTGCTTAGCAGGTCAAACTATGGTAGGATTGAGTGTTATGTCAATGTGTGATAATGCATGGAAACGAATGGAGAATGTTGTAATGAAGTATCCACCTCCAGTTCGTGAGATGATTCATACAGCATTATATAATGGAATTATGGCATGTGCAACTAAGATTGAGTAATCGATAGTCAAGAAAGATAGAGGTTAATTTAAAAAATTGAAAAATAAATTATATGTAATGTCGATTAGTATTAGATAGTTATAACTTGTAAATTTCATGGCATATTTTTCAGACTTGATGACTTTTCCTAAGAATAAGTTTTCCTTTCCAGAGGTTATGCCTTGTCCAGATGAGATTGTTTCTGTGCGTGGAGGTAAGAAAGCGTGGGATAAGACAGTAGTTCCTAACCTGAAAGGGCAGACTAAGGCGGGATTGGGTATTGTCATGGCATGTGAGCTGGCATGGGCGGATATGCAAAATGAGATTATGCAATACCCTCCTTCAGTACGTATGACAACTCGAATGGCATTGGAGGATGCCATTATGAATTATGCAACTAAGGTTTAATCTATAGTTGTATTAAATTTTTTTTATAAAAATTAAATATATAATTAGTATAAAGATACTATATTAATTATATTTATAAATGTCTTCGCCAACTGATGAACAAATTGTATGCGTAAAAGATAATCTTCGTAACATAATTACATTTAATGATGAGTTATATGTACAAGGACAAACAAAAATATTAAATGCATATGCACTTTTATCTCTAGCTGATGATCATGATCCTGCATTAGAAGTTGGTCTTGATATATTATCAAGTGCATTTTTAGGTATTGGTGATATTGGTGGACCTATTGGTGTATTTGTTTCTAGTTTTGCATGTTGTATATTAGATTCATATTCAACATCTACACCGGTATCATTACTTGGACAAATGAGTAGTATGTTGATGCGATTTCAAAAAACAAGTGAACAATTAGATGTAGATTTTGAAATGTATTGTCAAAATCCTGCCGCATATTGGGATAAAACATTTAGTGGTTCCGTTACAAATGCATTTGGTACATATCCCGTTGCATGTAAATTCAGTGATCTTGCAACATTTAAATTTCCTGCAAAGACAGATCCAGAATATATGACATTTTTATTAAAGGCACAATATGCATTAGATCAACAAGTATGGTTTACATTACTACCTAATTTTAGAATAACTAAATTTTTACCATCGTCTATGTATCCATGCAAAACGTATACTGAACAAGAAATGGAATCAAATGCCGCAGGATTTTATGGTGTTCATAGATCATATTGGAATAATTGGGTATATAATCATTCAACAAATAGAAAGGGTGAAGATAATTCATATTTTGAGTATTGGCAAAATTCAATTGGAGGTGATGCAGGAACATTTACAGATGGTCATTTAAATGATAGTGCATGTAATTATTTATTTATTGATTCATATGATAATATTATTATTAATTCAGATGGATTATTTCATCGTAGTTTTGTATTTAATAATATGCCGAATATTAGACACGTGCAACATACGTATAATCATTAAAAATTGAAAAAATAAATGTATATAAATCTAATTATTAATTACTATATTATAACAAAATGGATGTTAGACTACCAGAAATAGGTGATATCGTTGTTAATAATGACAATCTACAAGAATATTGGGGTTATATAGTAGAATCAAATAAAGATGTATATACATTACATACAACAAGAATAATTAAAAAGATAAATCAAAATGTATCATGGTATGCATTTACACCAACAGAACACATTGAATTTCTTAAAGATCCAGATATGTACAAAATAAAAAAGATAGCAGAGAAGAAACAAGCAAAACTGCAAAAAAAGAAATTACAAGAAGATAAAACACAAGCATTATTTGAAGAAATTGCAAAAATAAATGTACAAGAAATGATACAAGCCAATAAATATAATAAATTAATGAAGAATGATATAGGGTATAATAATATATATAGTGTATATTGGAAAGATGATGGAACGTTTAAACCAGTTGCATATTCTGCGAGTGTAGTATACAAAATGGTTATAATTGCCAGAACACCTGAAGAAGCAAAAAGTATAGCATCTGAGCAAGTTTATCTTGGTAATGATACAGAACATTTTTGGCGTAATAAACAATACTTGATATGTAAACATATTGGAATATCATTAGATGAAGCTGGTGTTGTATGTATTAATAGTCAAGAAGATACAGGTTAATTTATAAAAATTGAAAAAAGAATACTTACATATATAGTTAATATATGTAATTTTATTATGGCTAATACATCATTTGATTATACTTTTAATGTTTTTATTTCACAAAGACAATCATCAGACAATATTAAATCATTTTTATACACATATAAAAATGATTTAACAGCTGATCAATATGTTAAATTATGTCTGTTTATTTCAGACATGAAAAATATTGAAGATAATAATTTTAATATTTGTGTATCTGAATGGAAGTTATTATATATGATTAATCCTGAAGATGATATTTCAGATGAAATGAAAGAAGTAATTATGTCTAATATATGTGATATTATTTATAGTGCAATAAAAATTAGATGTAAAAATAAATTAATGAATAGTATTTTTAATATTGCATGGGAATATATACATGAATTTAATATTGATAGTTTGTTATTAATATTAAATTCATGTTCAAAATTTAAATTTGATGAGTATTGTGTATCTAAAATAGAATACTATACAAGATTAAAAAATGTAATATTTTCTCATATTCATAAATTTAATAATAATCAAATTATAAGTATTCTTGAATCATATGCAAAGTTAGAGTTTGATAGATTAGAAATTGATGTGTCAGAAATAAAAGATTATATTGATTTTTATGATCAAAGATATAATGGTTATGATTATTCAAGACTAATTCACAGTGTTGCAAAGTTAAATATATGTGATCCTTCTTGGCGTATAAACATACCATATTATGTAGATAAATATATCAATAAATTTCGTTCACATGAATTATCAAATGTTATTTGGGGCTTGGCAAAATTAACTATGGAGATATCATCTGAATTAAAATTTAAAATTAAAAATAAGGTAGGAAACAAAATTAATGAGTTTGTACCAAAAGAAATTTCTGATATTATATGGAGTTTTAATGTATTAAAAATACCTATCAATCCAAATGGTGATTTGAAAGAACTTGTTAAAAAGAATGCATGTAAATTTAATTCATTTCAATTAAGATATAGCAAAGAAGCATGTATTGGATTAGGAATGAATATTTGCGACATACCAGAATTTAATTAATTTTGGTATATTTTCATTTACATTTATGTGTAAAATACATAAATTAATTCTTTATTTATTATATAGAAATGGGTTGGGGTTATTATGCACCATGTATTGTATATGGATTTAATGAAAAAAATCAAGAAAAAATTTTGAGTTATGATTTTTTAGGAATTTATGATTTGGAAAGATATGCTTTATTTACGAATAAAGGAGCATGTTATGATTTTATTTATGGTAAATCTTGTGCTTCTTTAGAAGATATGAAATCAATTGATACTAGTGTAGTGGATAAAGTATTTGAAATTGTATCTAAATATGGTGAATATAATCCACCTAAATTTATGTTGGCACTACACGGTAATTTAGGTATTTCAGATACATTAGAATATAATCCAGAAGATTGTTAATATAAAAATTTAAGAATAATGTATCATAATAATAATTTTAATAATATAGTGTCAATATTAATATATAAAAATGATACATATTCAATGCAATAAACATTTTCAATCACAATATGCATACATTAAAAATAAATTAATTGAAATTGGAGATTATATTCATAATGAAAATAAATATAAAAATAAAATTATTAAATGTGCAAACAATCATGAATTAATTTTGGCAAAAGGCAAAATTGTAAAACCATATTTTAGACATAAATTTGATGGAGATGTTGATGATCATCCTATGACGTTATGGCATTCTGAATGGCAAGGTTATTTTCCCAAAACAGAAATAGAATTTAAAAAGAAGAATTCTGATCAAGTAAAAAATCGTCGTGCAGATGTATGTTTAAATGAAAAAACAAATATTGAATTACAACATAGTAAAATAACAAAAGAAGAAATTGATAATCGTAAGAAAGATTATCAATTGCATAAGAAAGATATTATATGGATTATTCATGGTGATGAATCTAATATTAATATTGTTAAGCGAAATGATAGTAGTACATATTTACATTTTATATCTGATCATTGGAAACATGAAAGTTTTACTAGTTATGATAGTATTTATATAGATATAAATAAAAATATTTATAAAATAAATCCTAATAAAGTTAAAAGTTACATGATAGATGTTGAAAATTCAATTGAAAAAGATAAATTTATAGATTCATTAAAAAATAATATTAATTTATGGTCAAAAGAAGAACCTTCACAATTTAAATTATATATTAACCAACAAGGTGCTGGTAATGGTAAAACATATAGTATTATTAATATGTTACAGGATGATGACAAATTACATTATAAATATTTTATTTTTGTAACTAAGCAACATTCTGCTAAATATGTAATTAAAGAACAATTTTATGAGCGATATGTAAAAAATAAAGATAATAAATTAACTTATATTATAGATGTCAATATAAATGAAGATAATAAAAAATATATTATATCATATCGTAATTCTAAAAATAATAAAAATTATCAAATGATTATAGCTACAATTGATTCACTAATGTATAGTATTGGAAATAAAAATTCGAGTGAATATGAAAAATTTATAGGAATTGTAAATTCTATAATTGATGATTATATTCGAACAGATAAACAAGGTAAAATAAAATTTGCGGGTATAGATCCAAAATTAAATAAAGAAATATTATTGATTTTAGATGAAGCTCAAGATTTAGCAGTTAATTATGCAGAAGCTATTATCAATATTATGAGACATAAATATATTGATGCTTATATTGTAGGAGATAAATTACAAAGTATTTCAAATGAACCAAATTCTTTTACATATTTAATTGATAATCATTTTCCAGATATTAATACTATTAAATTACCACAAACAAATATATGTAGACGATTTACTAATTCAAAATTAGTACATTTTGTAAATGAACTTGTACCTTTTCAAAAATATGATCTTCCTATTATTCAGCCATCCGAAATAAATAGTAAAGATGATAATTCCTTACATTTTTTTGATGGTCAAACTATATATGCAATGGATTCTGATGATAAAATTAATATTGAAATTGATAAAATTATGAATTATTTTAAAAATGAAGTTGATGAAAATAATAGAAAACCAAATGATTTTTTAATTATAACTCCTTTTACTAAAAATAATCCGCTTGTAAATGCATTACAACTTGCAATAGACATGTATTGGAAACAAAAAATTGGAAATAATACCGAAGAATATATTAGATATGCAATATTTCATAAATCGGAAGATGGAAATACAATTGATTTAGATGAATCAAAAAATTCAACGAGAATAGTATCAATACATTCTTCTAAAGGAGATGGTAGACCAATTGTATTTGTAATTGGTTTAAATGAAGGTGCTATAAAAATATGTAGTAATCATCAAAAAGATAATCTAATATATAATTCTTTAATTCATGTAGCATTTACACGAATGAAAGAAAAATTATATATTCGATATGAAAATAATAATGATGATATTGCACAAAAACTTAATAAATATAGATATAATAATGATTTTGATAATACAATTGAACCTAAATTTTATATTTCAAATAGTATTAAATATGGTAATGTAATTGATGGATCAAATAATAAATCTTATATTGAATTCAAAAAAATAATAATAGATAAAATTAATCTTGAAAAAATTGAAGATCCTAAAGATGAAAAACGAATTGTTGATATGGGAAATCATTTAATTCGATATGCATCATTATTTATAAATATTCAAATAGAAATAATGAATAAAGAAATTAAAAATGATGATAGATTTAAAAAACAAATTATTGCAAAATGGCAAGAAATATGTGAATCTGATATTACAAAAGCAAATGATTGGAAAATTTATAATAGTCAAATTAATAAGAATAATTTATCTGTTATTCGCTTATCTGATATTGGAAGTGATTATAAAAAATATTTTAATATTATATATGATAATATGATAAATATTAAAAATAAATTAACAAAAATAAAAAAAAATATACCGGTTTTATGTCCATTTGAATGTGTAATATTACATTATATGTTGCAAATAAAACAAAATGGAAAATATGCAGATACAACTATTAATGATATATATAATATAATAGATGTATATAATCACTCATTTAGTATATCACCAGATGGTCATGATGAATGTTTATGTAAAACACATTTTAATACAGAATTTGAACATACAAGTACAAATATAAATAAAATGAAAGATTATCTTCATAATCATTTTGATAAAGTTAAAGATATTAAAAATACATTAAAAATATTTCATGAAAAATATCCTAAAATAAGTTGGTTAATTAATCATCATGTTTCATATAATGGTAATAATGAAAATTATAAATTATGGAAAGAAAAATTTCAATTAATTGGATATGACGATGAAAATATTATTATTGGATATGTCAAACCACAATTCAATCAATTAAATTATAATGAAGTTTTAATGAATAGTATATTTGATACTTATTTAGTTAGTAACGTAAAAAAAGATCAGGAAAATTATAAACGGTTTAATGGTAAGAAAATTAAAACAGTTGTATTTTCATTAGATCATAAAGAGCCTTATTATATAGATTGGGAAAATCAAATAGATAATAATTTATTAAAAAATACAATATATGAATATTTAAAAGAAGATTATATTACTGAAAACAATAGTATATATTATTTTTATAAATATTGGAGACAAAATTGTCCAGAAAATGAAAAAAATCCAAATGATTTTGTAAATTTTTTAATTGATCAGTATAAGAAAAATAAAGATGATTATCAAGAAAAAAAAGGTCAATTTCCTATATATATTGATGAATTTTTATCAATGATTAAGTTTAAAATAGAAAATGCAAAGAAAAAAGAAAGAAATATAATACTATTAGATTATGAAGATAAAAATATATTTTTTGATGATTTAAATAATAAATTATGTTCTTCGTTAAAAAGATATTTGGGGATTAAAGAAGATGATTCGGATAATGAAGATGATGAAGATTGATTAAAATATAAACAAAATAATAACGTCTTATTTTGTAAAATAAAAATTGAAAGTATATTTCTTATTCGATTTATTTTACAAAATATAAAACAAATGGCAGAAGTTACTAATTTTATAGATGATATTTTTACACAATGTAATACTAAAATGAAAGAAATGTATGATAAAAAATTATTAGAACATCAAAATAATATTTCATATAATTTAAGTGATGGATATGAAAAAGATTATGGTTTGATAAAAACAGAGTTTGATACATTTATTACTAATATGGATAAAAATAGATATGCTATACATAAAATACAATTTACAAATTTGACAGGAAATATGCATCATACTTGTAGACCTTGTATGCTAGTTTTTGATAATTATGGAGATTATTATTGTATTGGTAAAGATCATTGTGATAGATATGGGAAACCTGAATATATACAATGTGGTGAATTACATTATATACTTCCAAATATATTAATAGATATGATTAAGGAATTTAAAACTGATAATACTGTAGATATGGAACCTCAGATGTACAGAATGATGGAATTAGATTTAATTGGTTATCGAAAAGTATATGATAAATTGTTAAAAAATATTAAAAAAATAGCAGAAGATTATTATAATAAATTTATTATATATAAATCATTATTAGAACAAAATAAAAAATTAAATAAAATTATGCTAGAAAATAATGAAACAATTAGAAAATTACAATTATATAATGACGATAAAGAAAAAATAATATATTTATCTAGACAGAAAAAAAATATAGAAATACAAATAGAACATATTCAATATTATATAATAAATAATACTGAAAAAAACATAATACAATTAAATAAAAAACATAATAAATTAAGAAATAAATTAGAAAATATTAATAATAATTTAAATAAATTAAATGATGTATATGATATTTATTCATCATCTGATGATATAGATTATTCATCTGATGATGATAAAATAGATCAAGAAATTAATATTGAAATAATTAATAATAATAAAGAAAAGAATGAATAAATTATTTTATTTTATCAAATCCATATTTAGTAATGAAATCATTCATATTCATAGTACCCATTGATGAATTACATGATGCACAAATAGGTTTTAAATTATCTAAATTTACTTCACCACCATTTTTTTCACTAATGATATGCCCACAATGAAAATTTTGCTTACTAATACTTTCTACTTTACAACAATTACATTTACCTTCAATATTATCATTAAAATGTAATCGCCATAATGTATTTTTAACACTAGCTGGTATTTTTTCTTTTTTCTTTCTAGTCTTAGTTTCTTTTTCTATATTATCATTTTTTTCTTCTTCTTTTATTTTTTTAGTAGTTTTTGTTTCTTTAACAATATTAGTATTTTCAATAATACTTTTTGGTATAGTTTGTTTAACAATAGTATTTTTAATATTATCTAATTTATCATATTTATTGTATTTTTCAGTTAATTTTTCAAAAAATATAATAAATTCATCAATATTTTTATTTATATTATTAATCAATGCAATTGAACTGTATATATCCATACTAGGATAATAATTTAATCCAATTTTTTGTAATAATGTATTATATTCAGTATAATCTTGATAATAATCATTATTTTTTGAAATTTTCCATTTACTTAATACATTAATTTGTAATTTTTTTAGATAAAGTTTAGATCTTTTATCATTTTTATCGTTAATAAATTTATAGTTATCAATGTAAATCATATCAACAAAGTTAGAAATAATATCTTTACTTTTTTGACAAAAATGTAGAGAACACATTAAGGATCTTTTCAAAAAATCAGACATTTTTAATTCATTTTGAGCAATCATAAAGGGATTAAAAATATTATTATGGAATTGATTAGCATCATTTTGTGTTTCAGGATCATTTTTGAGTTCACATGAAATTTCATATATGATATCATATATAAGTCCTTTATATGATCCTAATATGCCATTTCTAGATATATTATCATTTGCATTTTCATATTTAGTATTAATTTTATTAATATTATCGTAAAAAACTAAGAAAAATGTTTCTAATTCTTTTGCCATTTCTATTTATTATTAGTTAATTAATATTATAGTTTTATAAATTCAATTATTATAAATAACAAACAATTGAAATTATTAATTGATATAAATACATCACATCATTAAACAATAACTAACAAATGGATAAAGAAAAAACAACCACCGTAAAAGATACAAAGGATGTATCCGATAATGAACCAGAAGAAATTTATACAAATTGTGATGGATGTCAGGGAGAAATTAATATAAACTCTTATCGCACTTATTACACAAAACACGGAGTATATTGCAAATGTTGTGTAGAAAAGTTACCTGCAGATGAAGAAGATGAAGAAGAAACTAATAAAACAGAAACAAAATGATACATCTTAATTTATAAATATATTATATGATAAAAAATAATATATTTGATAAGATTGATTTTTTAGTATATTCTTCATATAAGACATCAACACAAACAATGATAAATAAATATTACGAATAGATTGTATGAAAAATTGAATTAAATATATAATATAAAAATAAATATACAAATATATAAACATCATGAAAGAGTATAATGAAAATATAGATATGACACCAATAACAAAAAAGATGAAAATGGTAAATCTCAAAGTTTCATCTAAAGAATATGAACGGATGCCAGACTATATTAAAAAGTATTGTAATACAAACGTTTACACACTTAAAAAAATTCCAAGAATTATTAGATGTACAGCAAACCATGGAACATGTAATTTATGTAGCAAGGGTACTTGTAATAACAAGAAAATTCACAAAAAAAGAGAACTTAATAAGAAATATTATTTAGATTAATAATAAAGGGCGAGTGAAACGAGCCCTATTTACTTTATGAAATATTTTATAATATTATAAATAATTATTATTAGAAGATAATAAATGACAAACACACACGTAGGTTTCAAAATAATATACGTAGTAGGTGGTATGTGGTCATTATGTTTTAATTATATAGCAATACAACAAAGAGAGAAACAATTAAAATTATTAAATGATATATCAAAAAGAATGAATAGTTAATTTATACAAAAATAAAGAAATAAGGATAAAAAAGAAAATGGGAATATATACAAATGAAAAAGTGTATGGAATACGAATAATAAATGAAGAAGGTAAAATAATATATGAAATAATAGATGATAAATTAGAAGAAGCAAAATTATTTTATACTCAGTTGGATAATAAAAAGAATTTGTTGTTTTTTTCGTATAATGAATTTAGTACAACATATGGGGAAGGGGTTTATAAGAGTTGGTTGAAAATATCATTGGATACTTTTTTAGAAATAATTGGCATTCATATAACCACATAATATGAGAGAAAAGAAAGGGCGAGAGAAACGAGCCCAAAAAAGGAAGGGGCACATTTTATATGAACAGTTCTATATCATTTTAAAATGTATATTTGTACTACCATAATATCATATCATCTTAATATTTATTGACAAAATTATGACCCATATTTACTTTCTAATATTATTATGGCGATTTTTTATCGACAATTATTTATTTACATAATAATCATCATATTCAATACAAAATATAAAAATCATATATTAAAAATGTATATAGTAAATAATACATTCACGGGTACAACTAAATTAGCTGTGCTAATTTAGTTCTAGAATTAAAATCTTTGATTTTAATTGTACCATCAGAAAAACAAAAAGAAATACAGAAAAAGAGAATTTCAAAAAATTATATATATTATAATAAAAAAAATAAAAAATTGTATTTTGCAATATTTTATTTCCAAAAT
>Ga0214919_10002983_pt1 | contig 26071 bp, 15 predicted proteins | sample LL1503_MetaG_FD_177994 | JGI IMG/M metagenome (GOLD analysis project Ga0214919, IMG submission 177994) | Freshwater microbial communities from Lake Lanier, Atlanta, Georgia, United States - LL-1503 | ecosystem: Environmental > Aquatic > Freshwater > Lake | place: USA: Georgia | collected...
GAAAAACCAAACGAGCCCCAATGACCCGAATCGTCGGCCACACCCTGATCGCCAGCCCTTGCTGCCGCACCCTGTACAAACGGGTGCGGTATGGGTCTGTGAATTTCAGCGCTTTTGAATTCTGGACGGACGGTTGGCGAGACGGCGCCTTGATGCCCACAGACGGCGGCCTTCGCCGCTGCCAATGCGGCAGCTTCTTTTTAATGCGGGAAGCCATCGACATGGACTTGCCCGCGAATGAAGAAACGCCCTACCCTGCCCATGTACAAGGCAGCGACTTGCCCACAGCCATCAATAATGCAAACACTCGGGCCTTGGAAATTGTGGCCCGCAGAAATTACTGGCGAGCCTTGAATCACCCCTACCGTGAAAAATACAGGGCGCATCGGGATTTAGAAATGGCACAGGCCAAAGCGCAATGGGCGGCGGCGTGGCAGGAGAAAAATCCGGATCAACGCGGCACCTGGCAAAAATGGAAAGATGCCATCCGCCGCAAGGCGCCCCTCAAACCACCGCAAATGCCGCCAGATTTCGCACCTTTTACGGTGCCGGACTATGCGCCCAGTGACATTCAAGTGAGCAACATGCAGCGCCTACTCGACTTGCTATTGACGCCAGATGAAGACGCATCCACGCTATTGGACAACGAAGAAATAGCCGAGTTGTACAAGGCTTTAGGGCAGACTGAGCTCGCCATGGAGATGTTGTTGAAAACATCTGAGGAAGACAGGGACAAGAATTTCAGGGCGATTGAAATGTGTTTAAAAGAAGGACTGACTGGGCCAGTGCGGTACAAGTATTGAAATCCTGATACGTCGCACTAGCTCGTTTTGACTAAGCTTTTGCAATGGCCCACTCATACCAAATTTTTTCTTTCTTTTCGTACCAATTTGAAATCCGTGCGTACTCATTAAGCCCAGCTTCACCAGCAGGAACACCGATTCTTTCAAGGTCATGCATTTTGTTCAAACTGTAGATGTTGCCAATAAGCCAACCGACCTCTAATCTCTGCATTTCATGGTCGGCACGTTCACATAAATCACTGAACTTAAACCTTCTGGAATCTGTACGCTTTAAATTCCACTCTATGACAGGCTCATCCTCGAAGTGAATCGCAAAAAATCCTAATTCATCATGCCCACCGTTATCACCATCGTTAATTGATGGACTTTTCTTTTTCTTTATTGAATTTCTAATTTCAACCATTTCCAAAGGGCTGGGCATCATTGGAAGTTTTTGTATATGTTTGCAACTGCTCATTTTCATCCTTAATTTCTCAAACGGCCGACTCAATTAGGCCAGCGGAATCGGTGGATCGGCTTGTAATAGGCCAGCTTCAACCAATCTAAGTCACTCTCCCAGCACGCGACAGCCTCCATATGACGCCTAAATCGCTTGGTCATGAGGTGTAAATGCCAGGCAATGCGTCGAAGCCGTTTACGTGAATTAGCCTTGAAGATTATTGGGCATTAAAGCCTCTATTTAGGAGGTGACTCAACTTCTCAATTCAAATCTAAAACTAATCTAGAGTTCGGAAGCGTTGCACACCCCTACGCCGTATAAAGAGAAATTCAATAAGACCCGCGGCGAATTGTTTTTAACACTGGTCGCTGGTGTTGACATTGCTCATATTCCTCACTCGCTCCACCTAGAGCTACTGCAAGTCTCTCATGGGTAGCGCCATACAGATTAGGAGTTCCAACATCTGAAGAATCAATCAGCCGAACTGGCAACTTCAAATCACCTAAGATGAAGGGTTTTGCGAGTGCCTTACAAAGAAACGGAATACTGGCACCGCCACCAGACATCACAATTTCAAGCGAATCCATTCTATTGACCTGAGCTCCAAGGTAACTCGATATCCTCGTTTTTTCATTGTCAATGAGCTGCTGAATGGTGGCTCGAATTTCCAAGACGAGATCATTTGCTCCAACTGATGAACTCACATCATCCTGCGATACACGCGCACCAGCAGCCTGAGCATATCCAACAGTAAAAATAGTTTCTTTGAGCCGACGAATATCGAATCGAAGTTCGGCCATCTGCGCTTGACTTAGCGTCGATTTTTGCCAGGTGAACTCTTCCAGGACAATAGCGTCCAGGTAGTCTCCTGCCTTGAAAAGGCTTACAGGTTGGCCCATCAAATATAGTTTTTGGCGAACACTTGAATTCGAATCGGGCGCAACGCCTTCAAACAAACCGATATCGGTCGTGCCAGCGCCAACGTCAACAAGTAAACAAACCCTTCGAACATTTTCGGTTGATGGCAACAACTCAACGGCTGCGGCAATAGGTTCCAAAACCAAGCCAGCGCGATCATCCTTGGTCATCTCTCTGGGCAAAGCATCTTTCAATTTGCGTGCAGTAACCGTTGCCCAATCGTCATCAAAGACCATGCGTTTGGCTTTGTTAAGCATACGACTTAACGCCGCACAAGCACCCTGACTTACAGAAGTTGGCCATACGGGGTGCGCTACACGCAGCTCAAGTGCACGTAGAGTGCGTTCACCAATATCCATCACTCGAACCGCCGCTGCTAAGCCATTCGCCAACAGTCCCGTCAACACATCCTCACGAGATAAAAGCATTCCGTAAACGGCCGGTTCACTAAGTTCATCAGGCTTCCCCAGCCAAAGTTTTGGACTGGCTTCATAGAGCGCACATTCAGCCGAATTTCTCCTTGCAATAATGGCACGTTCGCCAAATCTGATGTACTTGCACTCACTGTCAATGTGAATGGCGCTCTGTATGGAAACACTGTCAAGTGTTGATTTATTGTGTCGACCAATTTCCAATACCAATCGCGAATAATTGGGCATTCGCCTCACTATGCGGATTGAACTGGTTCCAAAATCAATGCAAAGGGCACCAGACATGAATGACTCCTGTTTGAGTTGACAAGCTCAATTAGTTGGATCGACCAGCGCACAAGCCAACAGACGCTTGCTCCCATCAGCGCGAATCACCTGGATGCCAGGGCGAACGATTCGAACTATTTCAACGACGCCTGCAGCTGAAATTCGTAATTCGTGCGCCAATGGATCAAAATTGACTGTGTCGCCGACATGCCCCAACAGTTCAATGCCAATTGACCGCGTTGCTTTAATCAAAAGTTCATGGAGCATTGCCATAGAGCCTTGATCGCTCAACTCACTCAGATGTGAAAGCCATGCCGATAGCATCGTGGCAAATGCAGCTTCTGAGGCGTAATTGTCTTGAGCATCAGAGGCCTTGCTTGCATCGGTTTGCAATAACCACTGAATTTGGGGATGTCGCATGGCAGACGACTGCACTGCATTTTCAAAATTTGAAAAAGCTTTACGCCACAAAGGCACCATGGGTCGATACTGATCTAATGCCAATTGTCCATACCGCTGAAGCGCATCTTCAATCAAATCCATGAGAACAGCCAAAGCGTTAGCGGCAGATGCATGTGGTTTCTTTTTGATTGTTTTGGAAACTTGCGACAAATCAGCGTAAAGCTGCACAAACATCGGCTGAAACAAAAGCGACGGTTGTGCAGCGACAGCATGATCCAATGATGTGAAGGCCAGCGTTAGAAGAACGCTTGAATCTTTGCTGTCAGATTCGTCCGAAGGCATATCTTTGGTCAATGCTCTCGTCCAACTGATCATGCCCTGCTCAACAGATGGGGCATCGGTGTTGGCTGGCCACATCCACTTTTCAGCCGCCTTCACTAGAGACAGCAATACATCAGACTGCCCTGCTTTGTGGTCTACAACATCTGCGCAGAAGTCATTCACAAAACTCAACCAATCAGGAGAGATTTGGCGAGCCCACTGCATCAACAAAGTGACATGATCGGGCTTGACCTTAGGATGCTTTAAATGATCAAGCACATAACCCTTGACCCATGGCGCACGGATTGGAGAAAGCGCATCCAAAGCCGCCAACTGCAAATCCAACACTTCTAACACCAAAACAGTAGCCGGTGGCATTGCATGCCAACGAGTTAACTTGGGGTTAATTTTCTTAGCTTGCTTGACGCCCGCGTTACCTGCCATCTGGATAGTAGCCAACAGTAACAATGCAATTTCGTCATCAACCTCAGAAACAAAGTGCACGGAAAGGCGAGCGGACAAACGTCCACATTGCTCTTGCCATTCATCCTCTTTGGGTTTGGGCTCAGACAACAAACTCAGCAGAACATTCGCCACATCACTTGCTGATTGAACTGGATCATCGGAATTCGTCATGTGTCAGTCTTGATAAAAGAGGGTGGTCAGCTGCAAATCACTCAGCCAGTGACTTCAGCAGGGCATCACGTCCATCTTGGTAGAACTCAATGTCCAGCTTTGTAGCCATTTCATCCGACAAATCAAATAATTGTTTGCGACAAGATACCGGCAGCAATAAAGCCTTAGCCCCTTTCTCAACCGCAATTTCAGCCAGGGAAACTGCGTTGTGAATCGGCTCAATAGTGCCCCCAAGGGTGACTTCACCGACCACAATCAAACCGCCTCGGACTGACTTTTTCAGCAGCGCCCCGGACAAAGCAATGAGGGCTGCAACGCCTGTTTTTGAACCGGACTTTGCTGCATCAAAGCCACGCAGCTGGACAGAAAACTCATGCGAGCGCGGGTCACGGTCGCCGACCAGTTGCATGGCGCGGGCATAGAGGTTTTGCTCTGCGCAACGAATCGATTCTTTGAACCCCTGAGGCACAGGGTTGTTCAGCACCCTCACACCACTGCCAGGCCCCTCATTCACCTCAAGTCTGAAAAGACCAGGATGTTCATCTTGCCCGCCTGGGGAAATAGTCCAAACTTGTCCACACTCCAATGGTTCATCGCCGATACCGCCTTGGCTTTGCAACTCAGGTGTTGAGACAAACTTCTCTACCCCCTCGGTCCCTATGGTGTAGCTGAAATGTGTATTTCTGAACTCGGCAGCGCCAATTCGTTTTTGTTGCTCTTTAACGCGACGACGCACTTCCAATGCCAGACGTACTGCCCACTCCAGGTCTTCCGGCGAGACCTTGTTGTTGGCGTCTGGATACATCAGCTTGAGCAAGCCGCTGACGGTTTTATTAACCCCATTGATATCACGCCCGGAAAGCGCACCACCCCAAAAAACTTGCCCCTGAAGTGAAGAAACACGACTCTGGTTTCTCAGCTGCGTAAAGCATTCCGACAAAAAGTCGCTGACCAAGCCGAAATGTTCTGTAAACAACGAGGGGTTCAGCTTGGGTACGTCCCAGCCTGGCAAGAAGCAGTGGATGCGGTCCATGAACGCTGTGTCATCACGCATTTCTGGTGGCAATGGGCTAAACAGGTGCCCCACCCGTTGTTGGTGCTCCACATCCACATCGAAGTTACCCACCAGCACTATGGAACCATCAGCACGAATGCTTTCTTTGCCACGAGAGAACTCTCCGCTCTCCATGTAGCCCTTCATGATGTTGACGCCATCCTTTTGGTCAAAGGAAACTCCAGAGACCTCGTCAAAACAAACCACGTCGTATTGGCAGACAAGACCACGCTGGCCATTGGAATTGTTCACGAACATCCGCGCTACGGTGGCTTTGCCGCCAGAGATCAAATGAGCGTAGGGTGAAACCTGTTGAAACAAGTGAGATTTACCAGTGCCACGCGGCCCCAACTCCACCAGGTTGTAATTGCGCTCAACGAATGGAACCATTCGCAGAAACAGCGCATCCTTGGCACGTTCAGACAAAGTGGCAGGCTCAAAACCCACACTGCGCAACAATAAGTCGCGCCATTCAGCAGTGGTGAAGCTTTCACGGCCCTTGGCCAGTACATCCAACACTTCACGTTTCGACAGCTGGATCGCACGCAATGACTCAACGCCAAACGGACGCCCCCCCTTTTCCTGGGCAATCGAAGCGTCATATTCCAGGGTCACTTCAGCATAAAACCCACCCGTCAGCATCCGCTCGTTGTCTTTGACCATCTCTGGTGTCAAGCGCACATCGTTCAGACGCAAACTGGGCAAGCTAGCAACGTAGGAGTCGGTTTTGGAATCCAAACGCGCCGTGATGATGTCAATGATCTTGACCGAGCCAGACTCACGCGCCCGGGCCTTGAACAGCTCTTCCTCGCCTGCTTTGACCGTTCTTGAACTCAACTGGCGTTGAACAATTTCAATGCCTTCTTGAATTTCAGTCTCATCAGTCGTAGCGCAGTAACGCCCCAGTAAAAACTCCACCACATAGGTGGGCACTGGAAATTGGCGGCTGAAGGTCCGAACCAAATCTTTCCTAACCACATAGCCCTCAAAAGCTTTGGTCGACTTGCTGTCAAGTTCATCGAGTAGCATTTTTATTCCTTATCCGCCGACAGTCGTCGCCATTTTTTGAATCACATTGCCCTGCGCATCAATGACCACCACCACAGCAGCAGCTCCCAATTGGTCATCGTCAACGATGGCCAAACTGGCCTTGCCATCCACCAAGAGCTTGGGTTGTGCCACCAGAGTGCTTGATGCCTGGGCGGGCTTGGTCCGAATATCTAAGCTGAGGTCAGCAGACAGTGACGACACCACTGCCGTACACCGCAGCCCCTTCCAGGTCACGGAATCAATGGTGGCTTTGGCTTGACCAACAGCGCTCGTGCCCGATTCCAGGGTCAAAACAGGCACCCAACACTCTTGGAAGCTGATGCCTCCATGCGCGTAGTCACTGCCTGCGACAAAGGAAGAAACCCCTGGCGCATAAGCCACTTGAACGTCATTGCACCAATCCCAGCCAAAGGTCAGCGGTGTGCCATGGGCAGAATCCTTCAGGACAGCACATCGCCCCCATCGAGTTTCAGCTTGATGCTTGGGCAATTCTGACTTGGGCAAACCACCAGGTAGCAGCAACCACCCGTGGTCAGTCACGATGCGGAACTTTTTCCAACCCGCTTGCTCAAGCTCCATGATTCGCTCTACCACCTGGGCTAACTGAACTTCCATGTCACGGGCCAGTCTGATACCGTGTTGGTGACCATAGTGGTCCAAATCCCCAGTCTCGGTCCAAGCAGCACCAGCAGCATCTCCAGTCTCGTGCTTGTCTAAGAACTGCACACCATGGTCTGACAACAATTTTCTGAAGTTGTGAGTTGACAGCGGCTTGCCGTCAGCAGATACACGCGGCTGGAACTCTGTGTCTGCTGGGTTACCGCTGATCCAACGTGCCACGGGAGAACACCAGGCTTTACCAGATGCTGTCACCGAAGGCATGCTGGTCCATCCGGCATCCAAAGTTGTCGTACCAATACTTCCCAACAGCTCTTGCAATCGTATGGCCACGTCATAGCGCAGACCATCCACAAAAACAGTGCAAACACCCGCAACGGGTTCTGACCCATTGGCTTGACCAGCGACGCTCAAACCGCCAACCGCCTTCACGGCGTCTTGCAAACGCTTGGCCGACTCTTCAAGCCAAGGCAAATAGACCGCACGCAAAGCCAATGAAACGGCATCGACATCCACCTTGGTGATGACTGCAGCCAAAGCCCGCATGGCTGCAGCATCTACTTGCCAGCCTGTTTGTTGGTAACTCAGAGCCAATGTATCGGGGGTCGCCCCCACGGGCAATTGCTTACTTGCGACGGCCACCTTGGCCAAAAACTCCAGGGCCGTGGCCAAAGGTGCTTGACCCATGCGCGCCCAAAGCCAAGTGCGACGAACACCATGTTCTTTTTCGATCTTGGCAATTTCATCCCTCGCTTGGTCCGGCATCATGGGGCCGCAAGCTGCCAAGGCGTAACGCAAAGAAGACTCTCCACCTTCATTTGCCTGCGGATAACCCTCTTGCCCCTCAAAGCCATCAAACAAATTACGCTGCGGCGGTTGGACTTGGGCCAACAAATCAAAAATCTTCGGAAAGCTGCCAAAAGAATCCTCGTACAGCTCAGAGACAGCCGCCCACTGGCCCTCTGCTTTGGCCAACTTCTCTGCGGCAACCAAAACGCCATCAGCTTTAGGGTCAAAACCAAAATCAGCTTTAGCCCGCTTGTCAAAAATTGCCCACTGCTGTTTGGACCACTTGGCATGAGCCGCCTCAGGGTCATTCATCCAAACCAGCAAATCACGAGTCGGATTAGGGGCCAAAAGGCTTATGAGCCACTCAGCGTTGATCGTGCGACCATTAAGGTCGGCCACACTGCGGTCAAGCAGAACGCCAGCATGCAGCGCCTGAAGCAGCGCTTCTTGGGTGGCTTTATCTTGGGCAACATCCAGCCCCAGACCACCATTCTTAGACGAAAGAAATGCCCCCAGCGTCCAGTCCTTGGCGTTGACCTGACTCCAAAACGCCCCGCGGTATTGCAGTTCGGCAAGCGGCTGCAACTCACGCGGGCAGCTCTCAATGGCACGCAGTTCGGCGCGACTCACATGAGGCAAATAAATGATGGGCACTCCTTCGAGCCGAGCGTCAGGCAGCAAACCTGCAAGCACACACTTGACCCAGACCGCAGGTCCACGGCGCTCGTCCGGTGCGTAAGTGCCCAACTCGCACAGGCTGGGAATCAGCTTCTTGAGCGTTGGCATAGCAGCCTGCCACTGGCCCTCTTTATCAGGCCAAAGCACCGCTGCGGCAGGCGTGGTGGTGTGTGAATTGCCTTTGGCTGCCGATTCCATCGAACTTTTCAGCGACTGTGCAATTGTCAGTTTTATAGGCAACTGCTCGCTGGACGGCATCACGCCCCCCCTTTGTTCGTTCTGTTCGCACGCCGCTCTTCACGATCAGCGTGCTGCAGCGCAGTCTGCGCAATGGCAACGCAGTAAGCCGGTAACCGTTGCTGGGCATCGGGCCGCAACACTTGCTGGGCCAACCGACGGGCTGCCTGCGCCGATAATTTTTTGCCCTTGGGCTGCAAAGCGCCCTTGACCGCCGCCGCACGGTCATTGACCAAAATTGGGTGGTTGAGATTCAAAACTTGAATGGTGCAAGCGCCATCCGCAGTGACACCTTGCGCCCGACCTTGCTCGTCGAATTTGAAATGTGCATCCGCATTGGTTGACAAGGGGGACACAAAACCACCCGTATCGGGGTCAAAGTCAGCCTTTGCATGGGCTCCAAACTCGCATGCAACATGGGTTTGGCTGGGTGGAAAGCATGCCACCATGTTCTGGTAGTCAATGTCCTCACCCGGCACTTGGCGGCATTGAGGCAAGAGGTGCTCAATGTGGCACGAAGCCGTGGTATCCAGGCCGTCTTTTTGACATTGCTCGGCAGTTTTGAGCTGGCGCATGGTGTACGCGCACAAGTGCAACTGCTCAGCCAACAAACTTTGGCGAACTGCCTCGCCCGGAAAGCCGCCGGCCCCGTACACCAAATTTTGAGGCACGGCCGCATTATCAGCACGCCAACGAATCAGGTCTTGCGGCTGTGCGCCTTTGCTGATGCTTCTCATGCGTCGCCATCCTCCATCCATTGCAGGCTATCGATGGAAGCTTGCAGTTCCAGCACCTGTGGAATATCGCCCACCGTTTGACGCAATCGCGAAACCGCTGCTTGTGCGCCAGCGATATCGTCCTCGTTCAGCTGGACACGGATGGTGTCAAGCTGGGTCGCCACCTCCACATTACTGGCACTGCCCTCCATCAACTCCTCCAGCACTTCGCCACTACTCAGTCCCAAAGAACGCTCGGCGTGGCCTAGAAATTTCCCATCACGCAGCAACAGTACGGCTTCTGGCGGCAGCTCGCCCACCACCTGCGGCGAGTGCGTGGTGATGATGAATTGACAGTTTGGAAAAGTACGTTCCAAAGACTTCACCACAGTGCGCTGCCATTTAGGATGTAGGTGCAGGTCAATTTCATCAATCAACACCACGCCTTCACCCTCCAAAGGGTTTTCTTTGTCCGTGTTGAGCAAACTCAATCGCCGTGCCAAATCACCCACCAACGCCAAAAGACACTTTTCCCCATCCGACAGTTGAAGCACATTCAGCTCTGTCTCATTTTTCTTCACCGTCATACGCAGTGATGGCTTGCGACGAATCCGTAAATCGGTGAACTGTGTAAAGCCCTCCACCGCCGCTCTAACAGCCTGCAAATCACGGTCCACGTAAGCGGATTCATCACGAATACGCTCGTTCTCAGCATCTTCGCGATCACGAAACCAGGCGAAGAACCCACGGAAATCGGTACCACCATGCCCCAAGGCATCGTGGTAGGCCTCACGCGGCGTGTTCTTGAGCTTTTCCTTCACCCGCAGCGGAACATCCAGTACCGCCCTGTGCACGTCGTAATACACAGCCAAAGGCAAGTGTGAAGGCAGGTGGTTTTCCTCTGCATACAACATCCGACCATTGAAAAGTTTGGTGTGTGCATTGAGCTGCTCCAAATCACTGCTGCGTTCGATTGGATGATTTCCTGCCTTCCGATTACGAGCGAGTGCCCATCGGGTAGTAGCGTCCACGCCGATGTCCGCTGTGACCTCAATGCGAGAAAACGATGCATCGCTTTTAATATCATCCGGCGAAATATCACGGGCCTTGGCAGACTGACCACCTATCCGCTCCGTCATATTTGACAAAGCAATAGCCAGTGCATCCAACACAGAGGATTTACCTACACCATTGACACCCAAGATAGCTGAAGTTGAGTTCGAGAGAGGCAAAACCATGTCGGCAATGCCACGAAAGTTAACAAGCCGTACATTGTGAATCTTCATGCTTTTATTTCCTTCGCTGTCTTCTTTTCTGCCAAGCTCAAATGGTAGTTGTTGATCCGGTCGCCCTCAAACTTGTGGAACCATGGCGCACTCTCCACATCTTTGCCCCGGTCTTTGTCCCAGGTGATGTTGAGCTTGGGCTTTTTGTTGTGGCGCAGGACTTCGGCGGTCATGAAGGGGCGGATGTTCATCCGCACGCCGTCGTTCAGGTCGGGGTTCCAGCCGATGGGCTGTTCGGACAGGGGTTTCCAGCGCACGAAGATGTCGTAAGGCTTTTCGCCCTCCAAGATCAGCTCCAAACGGCGCTTGAGGTCGAGTGCCGCGGCCAGTCGAGTTGGGGCTCCATCCACACCATCGCGCACGCCACCTTCTTGCTGGCGAATCCAGTCACCTAGGTAGGTGTGGATCAGGCGCTCCAGGTTTTTGGTGTCGAGCTTGTGGTAGTTGACCAGAGCAGCAAAGCCGTCTTTCAGGCCATCCCACACATGCCAGATGAAGGGCCGGTGGTGGAAGCGCTTGGCGTGCTGCTCGAAAAACTTTTCGCGCAACCAAACGTCCAACCCCTTACCTGCCCAGTCGGCATCGGCCAGCATCTTGTCGAGCACAGAGGGCTTCCAGCTGTCAGGCTGCAATGTCTCCCAGGCCGCGATCAGGAGCTTGAGCAAGCGGTCATGCGCTGCAGGTTCGCCGCGCACCGAGGGTAAGCAGACGATGCCGTCGTCGTCGGTCTGCTCAGACAGTTTGACGCAATGGGAGATCCAGGTACGGGCTTCGTCGGACAACTCCATAGCTGCATCAGTTTCTGCGGGCCAGCGGTAACCGACTAAGCGGGCCACTGCGACTTGAAGTGGATCGGTGGCGGGCTGAGGGTGGCCGTGGAATAGCCATTGAGTTGGGTCGTCGGAGTACAACATCGGCACTCCACCAGAAAAATTGGCTGCAACCTGCTGGGTCCAGTCGTTAGGGTTAAAGGGAATAACCTCTATGGTCTCTTTACTAACGTCAAGTTTTTGATTCAATCCCCTTGCATCGCGAAGAAACTGACCTGATTCAACATAATGCCAAAGATGCAACAAGTGCCTGGGGTCCTTGGGCACGATGACTTTAGTGTTGTTATCGAATATCTCGCCGCAATATAGACTTCCCGTCAATTCTGCCATTTGAGAAACGATAACGCCCCGCTTTCCCCAAGCATCCTCTCCACGTTTTCCGAATTCTTCAATTCCGTCTGCCTGCAACTTAGGCAGAGAATAAATAAAATAACTTTTTCCAGTGTAAGCACCTCCACCTGTTGGCGAGGATTCAAGATACACCCAATCATTTGATTTGGTTTGTTCCCAAAAATTTCTTACAACCCTGGCGGTTTGACCTGGATGTGACCCCCGATAAACAGTAAGCAACCCATTCTTGCGAACCCTCTTTTCCTCAAAGGAAATTCTGTAGTCGGCATTGCTAAGTTGTACTGACTGCCCTACCGAAAGAACACTTACTGTAGAAGACAAAGCACTAGCTTTATCTTGTGCAAACTTGTACTCACTCACATCCAAGCCACGCAACTCGAAACTGTCCAACGCTTGGGCTTTTGTCTGAGTTAAGAGAACTGCCTGCACAACCTCACCACTAATGGTTTCAAAAGCTCCAGGCCCCAACCGTGCCAGAAGATTCCACTGCACACGCTTGAGCAACGACTCTCTCTGCTTCTTGTAACTGCCCAAGAACAACCAGTTCTGCGGCATCACGATCTGGACGACGCCTGTACCTTGTTCTTGGCTAAGTTCGAGACAACGTTCCAAGAACACATTCGCTAAATCATTCTTGGCGTCTGGATAGTGCGTTTCACAGTAATCCTTCAGCGTGTCGTTTTGCTTGCCACGCGCCAAATAAGGCACGTTGGTGATGACCAAGTTATATCGGTCATCCAACAGGCGCGCCGCATCAAGCATGCCCAGTGCTGTTAACGCATTGTTCCAGGTGGCCGAACCATCCTCCAACAAGTCAGGCTGTTGCTCAGCTTGGAGTGCCTGTTGCAACAACCTAGCGAGCAATTTGTAATCGGCCGTGAATAGGTCACCGCTTGATTTACCTGTATCCAACAAACTGCCCAGTATGGGCGCTTGTGTAAACGCTTTGTGCAGCTGCCGCAGTCCATTCTTGAGTTCATCGGCATTCTCAACATGGTCAGGCACCAGTGCTGTCCATTCAGCAGACTTGGCACCGACCTTCAACCCGCAGCATGCAATGTTGGGCGCAGGCATGTCAGCTCGCACACCCAGCGGGTCACCGTTTTCATCTGGGAAGCGCCATGCCGCCAACGCCAAGGCAAACACCGCAATCTCAACGCAACGAGCATCCAGCTCCAGCCCGTGCAGGTTGTCTTGCAGCACCAGGTCTACCGTGTCCATGGCGGTCAGGCCTTCGGCAGCCATGCGCATGGGCACCAGCAGCAAGAAGGCCGCTACCAAGAAGTGGCCTGAACCGCAGCAAGGGTCTAGCAGCTTAAATTTGGCCAGGGTGTCTGGCCAGCCTTCGAACTTGCCCGCAGCGGGTGTGCCGTCGTCCAAGGTGCGCAAATAGGTCAATGGCACGGGGCAAGTTTTGCCGGGGTGACGCGTGGTCCACCAAGCGCCCAGCGAGTTGTGCAACAAGAAGTCCACCATGTAGGGCTCCGTGAAGAGCTGGGTGACGGCGGACAGTTCGTCTGCGCCGATTTTGACTTCGGAGGCGTTGACTTCGTCTTTACGCTTGGCTTGCCAAAACTGGTACACCCAACCCAAGCTGTCGCTGGCTTTGAAGACTTCTTCGGGAAGAGCCGCTAGCAGGCTTTCGAGTTTGCGTTGGTGCTCAATGGCAAAGGCTATGTCAAACACAGGGTGCTGTGGCTTGAAGACTTGCGGCAGCATGCGGGCAGCCAACTTGCCTGCCAAGTCCCAGCCGCTTTTTGCACCCAGGCTGGTGGCAGGGTCTTGCGCCATTTCTTCGCACTCGGCCAGGGTGACCGGTGCACCAGGCTCCCAGAGCAGCAAGCCGTTTTCTGCCAAGAAGCGGGCAAACAGCATGCGGTGCCAGTGTTCGTAAGCAGTTTCCCAAACCAGGTGGCGAATGCTTTGGCTGTCGTCTGCAGCTTTGACATTGCCCAACGCACGGCCGTGTGCACGCAGGCGGCGGCGCAGTGCTTTTTGTGGGTCGGTTAAATAGTCAGGCGCTTTGCCCTCGCCCACGGCCAACTGTGCTAGCGCGGCGGTAGCAGCCACCTCGGCCACATCACGGGCGGATTTGACGGTGTTTTCCAGCTGCGTGCGCAGGGGCTTGGGCAACGGCTGGTTGTTGAGAGCACTCATGCTAGGACTTGTCTTTCACGTTCTTGATCACAGCGACACGGGGCCTTGTTTGAGCTTGTCGCTCAACAAAGCTTCGACCTGACTCAACCAGGCCTTCAATTCAGATTCGTCGTTGAGGGTCCGCTTGGGCAGATCAACGCGGATCACATTGGGCTTGAGCAGTTGAACCGCTGCATGGCGTGCGGCTTCAAAACGATTGGGCAGTGCCTGGGTTTTTGAGACCCAGTGGTCCAGGTCGCAGTCGTCCAGTGCGTCTTGCAACTGCTCTGGGGTGCTCAGCTGCACGGCGTCTGGCGCAGTCAGGTGATGCTTGTTGCTCAGGTCCTCGCGCTGGGCGTCGGTCAGCTTGTTCCATTCGGCATCGGCAAAGAGTTGGCTTTGCTGCTGGATGTAGGCCTGGCCAAAAGCTTCTAATTTGGCATTCAGGGCCTGGCGCAACAAGTCCACGGTTTTATCTAGCAATGGACGAACGGCGTCAGGGTCTGCCAAGAGGCTACGCTGGGTTTCGATGGCGTCAAGCTCAGCTTTCAGGTTGGCATAAGGCCCCAAAGTTTGGGCGTGGCGCAACAACACTTTGAGTTGCCCCCAAACGGGCAGGCGCTTGGCCATGGCTTCGGCAGTTTGGCCCCATTCTTTGGACAGGGTGAGCAGTTCGTCATATCGGTTGAACAGCTCCAACAGCTGAGCATTGCCGGACTGCGTTTCGATGGCTTCTACAGCAGTGAGCTTGGGGGACTCTGGCGCCGGGGCCAGCCCGCCCGCCTTAATGGCTTGTTCACGCAGTTTGGCCAGCAGCGTAGGCACTTTGGTCTGCTCTTCTTTGGGCTGGCAGGGTACGCCCACCTGGTTGAAAAGCTGCCTGATTTTGATGAGCTGCGGCGGAGTGATGGTGATGGATTCACGCTGGTAGGTGGCCTGCGTCAGGCGGGCACGGTCCAGGCTTTTGACGTCCACAGATTTGCTGGTGGCGTCTGTGGCTTTGATGTGGCCAGCGGCAAGCAAAGCATAGAGCGCACCGTCGATTGCGTCACGGGGCCAGCCATAGGGCGGGCCTTCAAACTGCTCCCGTATGTCTGAGCCTTTTTTGTTCAGCCCAATGAAGGCCAGCAGCTTTTGGCACACGGGGTGTTTATCGGCCTCTTGGGTGTGGCCCACGGCTTTCATGGCTTCAAGGTTGCCTTTACGGGCTTCGTCCAGCACTTTGCTCCACTGATCGTGGTCAGCTGCGTCAAACTGGTTGTAGAGACGAATGACTGATGACTTGGCAGCACGGTTGATGCGATCGGCCAGGTCTTGGCCATCAGTGGCTTCTTGACCACCTGCCATAAACAGACGCGCACCAACCATCAACTTGTCGAGCAGGTCGTCCAGTTCTTTCTCGGCGTTGCGCTGACGGCTTTCCATGGAGCGCTGGGCGTCACGACCCTCTTCGGTCGATGGGCTGCCCTTCTTTTGCAACGTGTTGCGAGCAGCTTCCAGAGCAACAATGGCGTTGGTCAACCCTGTTTTGTTTTCCGCTGGCAAAAAAGCGAATAAGGTCGGGTTGTCCGCGCCCTTGGCTTTAGCCTCTGCAATGACCGAGCGTTCTTCGGTTTGCCAGCCGTCTTGCATCCACATGTACAGGTTTTTGTCGTTGTCGCGTGGCAGGGTTTCGTCGTAGCTGGGCGTGAGCTTGCGCTCAACGTTGTCTTTGCCCTGCGTGACGCGGACTTTTCTCAGGACTTCGCCATAACGGGCTTTCAGCAGTTCGGCCCGCTTTTGCTCTACACGCTGGGGCGAAGACTTGAAGTCAGCCTCTTGGGCTCGGTATTCGTCGTACCAAGCGCTGGATTCGCGGGTCTGCAAGCGGTATTCAGTACCCGTACCACCGGCCAAAGCCATGACCAGGCGGTCTTTGTTTTGCAACGCGTCCAGCAATGCGGGCAAGGCTTTGCGGAGTTCGGACGAACCAGAGGACAGATCAGTTACCAACAAGTCAGCCAAGACGTCTTCAGTCGCTTTGAGGCCCAGGTCCACAGCGGCGTCGGCGGGCAGTTTGTTGATCAGGTAGATCAACTTTAGTAGCTTGGCTTTGAGTTGACTGTCCGCATCACCTGCTGCCAATTTCTGGACGTTCTCGTAAACCTCTTTGGGCAATTGAGCTGTTGAGACCAGGTTGGGCGCAATTTGGTCGTACAAAAAGTCACCAGAAACCACATGGCCGAGTGGTTCGTTGGCCGTAGCCAAAACAGCTTCATGCACCACGCGCAATTGGCTTCGTAACTGTGAAACGGTGCCCGAGGTGTCAATGGTGCGCAACACGCGCTCCCAAAAGCGGCGACGCACGGGAAGCAAGGGATAGTCGGACGTCATGAGCAATTCGTCTTCGGTCACATGTGCCAACTTGGTGCCACGAAGGTGTCGAGATATTTCTCCTAGGTTGGCGCGCCAAATGCTTTCAATTTGGGGTTGTGCCGAGGGTTTTTTAGCCAAAATGATTTGGCGCGTGACATTCTCTACATCCCAGTCACCCAACATGATTTGAACAGGGAAACGTCCCATCAACCGTTGCAGGTTTGGCATTCCAGAAAGGGCCGATTGCCCGGTGCCGACAAACAGCAGTTGTCCATTGAATTTTTTGGACAACGTCTCAGTTACTTCTTGGATTTGAAATGCCTTTTCAGCGTCAGTGTCGATGTACTGTTGAACTTCGTCCAACACCACTAAGGTCAAAGGAAATTTTCCGTTGTTTCCTAAAGTGTCCTCGATCGCTGCCACCATTTGCTCGCTTGTGACGTCTGTGACTTGTGGGAATTGTGCCTTCAGAATTTGTCGCACTTCGGTTTCTGATGCTCCCAAACCCGGTTGCACCTTCAAGAGCGCTTTAGCAAGATGTCCGGATACGTACATGTGAGGAAGCTCTCGTAAAAGAGTTCGCCCTGCGATTTTCAATTCGGCTTCTAAATTTTCAACTAAGCCTTCTTTTTTCAACCAAAGCACGAACTGAGCTTGGTTGTACTGCTCCGGCAATCCTTTGGATTTGAAAATGATGCTCAGCAGGGCCAAACGAACTTTATCGCCCGCTCCCGCGCCCAATTTTCCTGCAGCAGCGTGTAAACCACCAAAGCGCTTTCCTTGCGTGGTGAGTTCCTTGAGGTGCTCAATCACCCCATCAGGCAATTTGGCAATGCCTCTGGCCGTGGCCCCATCAGAAAATTTGTAATCGGTCCATAAGGTTCGCAGCATCTTTGCCAGGTGCGATTTACCGCTGCCGTAAAAACCAGACACCCAAACGCCAGGTTGTTCGGTTTTAGAGTTCAAGTTCATCAAGAACTTGTCCAAAATAGTCTCCAACCCTTTTTCATACTGGCCATCACACACAAAGGTTTCAAGTTCGTAGCGCAGGATCGTTTGCGCCGATTCCGAATGATCTTCGGAAACCTCAGCCACACCGTTGTTAACCAACCGGTTGTCTTGCGGTGCTTTGTTGTAAATTTCCCTATTGATCATGGTCTGTGCTCTTTTAGATTTGTTCAATTCGATTCGTTGGCGGACAGCGGAATGGCCAGATAGTTCCAGCCATCGCGTGCATCAAGCAGTCTGTAGGAGTGGCTTTCTGGATGGTGTTCGCCTGGAAAAAAAACCAACAGTCGGCCTTGGATGACATCCTTGATGCCTTCCACAACGGTAGACACACGTGCCAGGCCAAACAGACTTCCAACACCCAGCAGCGCCACGACGGTGTTGTTGTCAGATGTTTGATGTATTTGCTCTTTGAGTTGATCAATCAACTCATGGACGAATTGCGTCAATTCGCCTGTTTGGTAACCGGCCAAGTCTTCGGGGGATTCAAAGTAGGCGTCGCGGTACTCTTGTTTCGCCATCCATTCTGGAAAGGCGTTTGTCACGTCAATCAACAGCCATTTCTTTTGCGCTTGTTGCGTGGCCAGCTGGAATTCACCAACATTCGCTCGCAGGCGCAGTTCATCTGTCTTGTCATAGACCGCAAAGATGACACGCTGGATGCCAGCAATGCCCTCTTGCCACGGCACGCTTAGGTGCTGTTTGTAGGTGGCGGCCAGCTTGCTGACTTTAGAGCTCATGGGCTAGTTCCTGGCGAATTAGATCTTCTGTGGGGGTCAAGCTGTCTGAGAAACGCACTTCTTTGACGCCCCCAGCATTGAGAAAAACAATCAGCCCGCGGTGATATGCGGCATTTGTCAGCGATTCAATGTCTTGTTCTGAGCCGGGAATGAGCTTGCACCAACTGGAAGTGAACAGTCGCTGACCTGACATGCCTTGTAAGTGACCCATGAATAAGCACATGGCCACGTTTGCAGGTGTGATAACAGGCTGAGACCGCGTTTTACGATTGCGACCTGCTAGATACCCTGCAAATGTCCAAGTGCCATTGACGTTTTGAGCGAAAGACTTCAAGGAAGCCGGGCTGAAGCGGTCTGGATGAGACTGCGCCAAAAGCGCTTCAAGGTCTTCCCGGCTGACATGTTGACCATCATGTTTTTGCAAGATGAATTCTTGAGTACCTGCCAGCAATGGATCTCGGGCAAGGGCCATGGTCAATGCCAAGACGGGCTGAGCCTGCTCGTCGGCAGCCCAAAGGCGGCGAAACATTCGAAACAATGGGAATTTGGGGTCCAGTCCATACAAAGTCACAAGATGCCGATACGCGAGTTCTCGTGCCTTTTTGGTGGGTTTACCCAGCACATTCAAATCGGTGACTTGATAGGCGTACTCAGATTCACTGGCTTCTTGTGGGACCGCTGCAAGTAGGAGTTTCAAGTCGTCCAGCATCATGGTCCGGGCGGCATGCGGGCCATTTGTCCCAAAACGAAAACCGAGTTGGGTGAGCAGATCATTGCGACGGTCAGACATGCGGGGTTTGGTTGTTCGTAGAAAACATAAATTATCTGTGAGCTTACCTGAGGAAAATCCAATGGCAGAGGGAAAAATGCCCTTAACTTCAGCGGTTTTGACGGTTTGAGGCCTAACCAATATGCGAAATTCAAAGCAACTAAATTACTTCTTTCATACTGTTTTACCCCACCATCGCCCACATCTCCAGCGGTGACACGCCAATCGCGCCTCTTGCCAATGCCTGTGAGAGCAGGTCGCGGTCTTCGGTAACAACCAGGCGGGTGGTTTGGGTGCCCCGATAAACCTCGGATTGCAAGCATTCCAAAATGCGGCCATCGGCGCGGTCAGAGCCCTTTCCCCCAGAAAACCAAACCCGCAAATTGTCGGTTTCGCTCCAGTGTTGGTCGTCTGGGCTGTCAAACCAAATGTCCGCTTCCAGCAGCGGGTGCAAGTCAGTCAGGGTTTTGACCCGCTCTATCAGCAAAGCGCGGGCTTGGGCAGTTGGCCCCTGCCCTGCTTTGAAGTAGCTGGCCCCAATGAAAGGCTTGAGTTTGGGCAGAAGGTTGTGGCCGTCGATCAGCAACCGGCAGGGTCGGGCGTGCAGCAGGCAGTCGGCCAGGTGTTGTGTGGGCGTGACGGGTGGAACGATGTCTTTGGGGTCTGGGTGATGCTCGGCATAAATGGCCATGACCTGGCGGTCAATGAGCGCAAAGGCTTGCTGGCACAGGGACAGGCCCCAGGCTTCGGCCAGCATGGTGCGTTCCAACGCTTTTTTGTGGTTTTGCAGGGCATCGATATCGTGCAGGGTGTTCAGGGTCAGCGCCAATTCGCGCAGTTGGGGGGCTTGCGGCTGCAGGCTGGTTTGGTTCAGGAGGGCTTCGGTGGTGGCAATGTGGGTGGCCAGCGCCCGGATTTCATCGGCCAGTTGGGGTATGGGGCGCAGGGCTTCTTGCTGGGCGGTTTGCAGTGCGGCCAGCAGGCTGCGGGCCTGAGCCATTTCTTCGGTGACTTGGGCGCGAGTGCCGTAACGCTTGTCCTGTTGCGCTTGCCGGGCCAGCACTTGTTGGGCGCGCTCTAGCGCGTTTTGATTGGCGGGCAGGTTTTGGGCCAGACTTTCGGTGGGCGCCAGCCAGGGGGCCAGGCGGTGCTGCAGTCCATCAGCGATACCTTGAGCAATGCTGTTGCGCCATTGGCTTTGCAGGGCATCCAGCTCGCTACTCAGGGTGTTGGCGCGGCTGGTTTGGCCCGCCAGGTCGGTGGCCAGTTTGGAGTTCAGGGTTTGCAGCTTGTCACGTTCTGCAACCAGGGCGTTGCGCTCCTTTTGGAGTTGGCGGTAGGGCGTACTGGCCAGAATTTCGCGCTCTTGCTGCTCTTTGCTGAGGGCGGGCGCGGCGATTTTGGCGGTGCTGCTTGCTGGGCGTGTTGTGGGCGCTTGGTAGGACTCGTCTTGCAGCACTGGGCGCAGGGTGTCTAGCAGCGGTTTGAAGCGTAGCTTGAAAGTGTCTTGCTCTTGAAGCTTGGCTTTAGCAGCGTCTTTGATGGGTTTGGCCAGTTGTTCGTGGGCCATTTTGCGAACGCTGTCGCGGATATCCAGCAGCATGGCTGTAAGGATAGGTATGCGTCCAAAGTGGTCCAACAAGGCGGACAGGCTTTGCTGCAGGGCTTTGTCGCTGAGCACGTCTACCAGCGATTCAGACAAGGTGGCCGTGCGCAAGATGTCCAGGATGGGCGGTGGGGGTGATTTGAGTTGCAACTTGGCCAGCACACGTTGCCGAAGCAAGTCTGTATTGGGCTTGTCTTGTTTGAGGCCCTTGAACAAGTCAGGCATTTTGCGCGCGCCATTCACCAAGAGGGCATCGGGCATGACGCCTATGGCGGCCATGCAAAAGGCCAGCATCTCATCGTCCAACGGGTAGTCGTCTAAGGTCATTATTTTTGGTTGAATAAATGTTTTTTGATGCGCATTGGGTCTAAAGAAAAAGGTCCTAATCACGTTTGATCTTTATCTACATACCGATCTGTGAACGAGTTTTGCAGCACGATGGGAACCTTAGGCATTGGCAAGGCTTGGGTAATCTGACCTACATTCACTTTGCTAAGGCCGTAGGCTACTGACAGCCGATCAAAATCAACTTCAGCAACATTCTCAGCCTCTAGGTCGGGTGGGAATACCAATTGCCATGCCTCTGTGGACAGCCATGAAAAACCCGGCATTCTTTGCAATTTATTTTCTAAATTGAGATAAAAAGCACTTCTTGAGCCACCTCCACAGAGAAACATTGGGATATCTTTCAAGTCGGCCTTGGTCAAAAAATCATCATGCACAGCACGCCACAGAGTTGAACCTTGGACTTGAGACATCAATTTTTTGTCAAAAAATTCAGCATCAGCCTTATCTGGATCATCAAAATTGGAATGGATGCCAGAGAAATAGCTGCTATTTTTTTCAGGTAATGTGGAACTGAAATCGGTCACAAATTTGTTTGAACGTAGCTCGTTCATCAAAGCATGAGCTGACTCATTACCATCCAAATTTCTCAACCACCAGTCAACACGATGTGCATGCAAATTGGCTACGCCATAGGGCTGAACAACTGCCGTGTAAAACTCGAAGTTCCACTGCCCTCCACGACCCGGGAAAACTTTAAACAATGATGCGTCAACTGTTCCGGCGCCCACATCTACCATCAAAAATCGATTGGCTGCCTTTTTATCGAAGGAAGAGGAGATGACAAAGCCAAAAATCTGTGCAGCAATTTCCGGGATTACTTGCACCTCTAGATCATATGTAATCGGATTATCAGAAAAAATTTGATCGCGAATTTTTAGTGCATGGGCCCTAGTTAAATCACCTTCATGCGACGCAAGCTGCCAAGCCGCCCTAAGAGCTCCTTCCCAAAGGGGGGCGAATTTATTATCCAAAGCAGAAGCGGCTGGGAGCCCAATTCGTAACTGCCAAATACATTTAACGCGTTTGTAAATCGATTGATGCTTATGAAAGAACCATGCCCGCGCCCGCTTGATAACCAAAGATAAAAATGCAATTACCTCAACTTGTCGATCAATTGAGTCAGGGTTGGCCAACAAGCTCAGCTTCAAATCTCTAAAAGCTAGCTCACCAGCTTCGAGATTAAAACCATGAGTAGCATGCGCATGCGTGTTTGACTCGTAAATTCGGCTAGGCAACAAATATGCATCCAGCCCATTAGAGTTTAAAAAGGGCACGGCGTATGACTTGCCGGACGACAAATCACCAATGACAACCTTCACAGATGAGGTACCAAAATCCAGCCCCAGAGCCATGTCATGAACTTCGGGTTTGACTAATTTGCGATCGCTATCCTTGCAGCCGATGGACAGATCCAAAGAAAGCAAGCTCACTGAGGATATCGTTTCAGTATCTGTAGCCCAGTACTTCGCATCTGCCTTGATGGTAACCTTGGCAGGCTGCGGTGGTAACACTTGCACATTTTCGACAGGCTGCTTTGTATTTGTTTTAATTTCTCTAGCTAAAGGTTTTGAGGTTTCAGGCGGCGCCGGTTGAATAACTATTTGAGCAACGGGTCTTGTTTTGTTCTCACCTGTTTTAATGGCTTTGTCAACTCGAGATTTCGGTGGATTGGGCTTATGACCAATAGCCTTTCCGTATTTGACAGTAACTTGGTGGGCTTGACCCTTTGCACCTTGAACCATCACAACACGCCCCGGGCTTATATTCTCAGGCTCAGCTAACGACTTGCCAGCCTCCAAAAAGGCTTTTTCCAGTGCGTCTTTTAGATTCACCATGTCCCCTTTTTTTATTCAACCAGAATGAGTCCTGAACTGACTAAGGTATCTTCTGATTTGAGTTGCGCTCTCAAGCGGATTTCGGCTATTTTTTGCTCAACTCGAACCTGCTCACGTTGCAGTTGACCCCTTAAAGCGGGCAAAATTCGCTTCCTTTTGACATCGGCTGATTCGGTCAAGATTTGAATACGATCCATTAAATTTCTTTGCTTCCGGTCGAGATGAATTTCTAAAAATCGGATCATTTGTTGAATACGGTCCACGTCCTCACGCCCGTAGGACTGGCTGTACAAGAGAAAAGCCTCTTCTAACTCAGCCCTACACTCATCTTGTAATGTGGCCGCCTGTACTAGATCCAATTCACCTGCAGCCCCTAACCAGTCAGTGCCATCGAGGGCCGCCTTATTGATCAACCATTCCGCCAAATCTCCGTCGATCAAGCACCCATCGGAAAGATTTTTTGCCACATATTCAAGGCGCTCCACATCGCGTGAGCCAGACAGCGTCCAACGCGCTAGAGCGTAGACATATACACCCGGCTTAAACCGTGGATCTGCCATGTTGACCTTGCACGCAGACACTGGAAAATAAGTTTTACTGCTACCCCGGTCAACCATTTGAGCGGAGATAAATCTAACCAACGGGTGGTCTTGAGTGACGCGTTCAAAACCGGAAAACGATTTCCCCAGTCGGTTCTCAAACAACAAGCTCGGCGGATTGGCTGCCAATAATGCCGTCTTACCCTGCAAGTAATTTTGCTGAAGAAAATCTGTGAAGTCCAGCCGAGCATCAGCTGAAAACTCAAGTCGAAAATGAGCATTTACTTTGGGATCTGAGAGCAAGCGAGATCCGGGATAGGCAGAAACAATAAAGTCCTGCACATATGCCAGCAGATCAACACCCCTTATGTAACGTCCAAGTTCATTCGCGGCTTTAACCTTGTTTTGAATAAAGTCGCCGTGAGCGATCAAGCTACCTGCTTCGGCTTCCAGTACTTCATTCATGCGATTCACATTCTCAATAGCTACGAATGTTTTATCGATGAGTTTTTGCTCTTGCGTAGGATTCAATCGGTGCGACAGCAAGTCGTAACTCAACGTCCGAATCTCTTCCCCTAAAACCATCTCCATCGAACCTAAAGCGCGCTCAAAAATATTTAACCTCTCAAGCAAACGGCTGTAGACCCTGTCGTCTACTGTTTCTTCGTAAAGGAAGTTCCAGATCAGTATCTTGGGCGACTCCTGGCCAATACGGTCAATACGGCCAATGCGTTGTTCGATTTTTGCAGGATTCCATGGCAAGTCGTAGTTGATCACCAAACTAGAAAATTGCAGGTCAACACCCTCTGAAGCCACCTCGGATGACAAAAGGATGCGTGGCCCACGCGTTTCCTCGAAATTCTTGAGCGCCTGCTGTTTGTCCATGCCCCCATGCACCACCACTGAATCAACCCCATCTTCCATCAATCGATCAGCAAGGTAATGCAAGGTATTTTTATAAAACGCAAATAAAACAACTTTTTTCCCAGGATTCGCTTTCCAGTAACGAGTGAGGCTTTGAACCAATTCAATATATTTGCTGTCATGCTGCCGTAGAGCGGAGACATTGCCCACTTCACGCGCTATGCCAACCAACTCAGTAAGCAAATCCCCCATGGTTCTTTGGGGTTTCTGTTTTTTTATGGAAGCTTGTGCCGTTTCTGTTTCCCGATTGACACCTAGCTCGTAAAGCTGTTCCTCCAGGGGCTGCACTTCGGAAACTCTGTCTAACCAACCTTGGCAAGCTGCCGCCATAGAACTTGAAATTTGCCGCTGAGGTATGGTCAACATGAAGCCTTCGCTCACGTCCGCCAGCGCACAATACTCGCGGACCTTGTCGGTCACTGCGTTATAGAAGACCGATTCGGCCTTTGACATCTTTGCTCTGATGACCACAGCTTCGCGCTGAACACGACCCTCAGTCACATCACGTTTAAGCGTACGGGCAACGACTTTACTTAACGGATTCAATCTGTCAAGTTGATCACCTAATTCTGCCCGACCTTTAGGTGATGCCAAGTTTGATGCTGCGGGTGGCGAATCTAAAAAATAGCGAACTTGTTGGCTTTTTTTGTAGTAAGTCAACTGGCTAATTTCTTTGATAGTTTGCTGAAACTCTTCAGGCTCGACCAGCCCTGCCAAGATCCGGTCGCGTAACCGCACGACTGGGGCATTCATTTTCAACACCATATCAAATGAACCCTCAAACGGGAATGCATCCTCATCCAGCAAATGCAAGAGGTTGAACAAATCCGTGCTTTTGAGCTGAATAGGCGTGGCTGAGAGCATGACCATGCTCAAGGTCACTGGTCGAAGGAGTGCACCAAACAAATGCGTTTTAGTTGTTTGATTACGAAGGTAATGGGCTTCGTCAATCACAACCAAATCCAACAATGGATCGTCCAGCTCGGTATCTTTTAAAAAACGTGCCAACTGCGCAGAAGCCGACGTGGAGGGTTCTTCATCATCATCCCATCGACTTGGCGGCCTCACTCCCTGCATACTCACGATGAGAGCAAAGCTGGTTTGGGGGTTAAGCTTTACCTCTTGTAAATGCTCAAGTAAATTGGCTGCATCGACCACCTGAGCCGACACGCCAAAGCGGTTGCTCAGTTCCATCTTCCATTTGTCACGCAACATGGCAGGGCACATCACCAACAATCGCCGTGCATCTTGCCGTGCTCGAAGTTCCGTCCAAATCAGACCAGCTTCAATCGTTTTACCCAGGCCCACTTCATCTGCAATCAAAAGGCCGTTGCTTGGTGAATCCAAGAATTGCATAACCGGCTTGAATTGGTAGGGTAAAAACTGGGTATTTGTCGTGTTGAGACTGTAAATTAGGTTGGCTAACTTGCCACTGAGCCTAAAGAAGGTGATGGCTCCCCGTAAATCAGGAACACGACCAAAACGCCCCTGCTTTATAAGATCAAACGGATCTTGGGAAGCCTTATCAGATATGACCTCCAAAGTCTCACCCAAGACGAACTCTTCACTGTCAGGAAAAACCACTAAATAACGCAAGCGAGCTGAAGATCCACTGGTCATCGCTGTCAATACACCAACCCTTGAGGGATTGGCTTTTTTCCTGACTTTGTCACCTGGGTTCATAAGTGCATCTTCATGATGTCGGAATTAAAGATAATCAAAAAATATAGTACCAATACTATAAAGAATACTAACACTCGGAATCAGCAATGCTGATGCAGCGACCTCTTTACGCAAACCCCCCTCTCCCCTCGGGTAGCCAGCTGGTTCACCGTCACATCTTGAATTATCACAACCATGAATTTAATGATCCCAAGGCCCTACCTGCTCCATCTCAGTCTTATGCTTCGGGCACAGTGGCGCACCAAAGGTCAAAAACTTCTTGTACATGGGCACCTCAAACCCACAGTCCTTGCAGCGAGCCT
>Ga0214919_10002984_pt1 | contig 26060 bp, 21 predicted proteins | sample LL1503_MetaG_FD_177994 | JGI IMG/M metagenome (GOLD analysis project Ga0214919, IMG submission 177994) | Freshwater microbial communities from Lake Lanier, Atlanta, Georgia, United States - LL-1503 | ecosystem: Environmental > Aquatic > Freshwater > Lake | place: USA: Georgia | collected...
TAGGCTTTTCTATTTCTGTTTCCGTTTCCACATTTTCAGGGACTATGTTTGTGTCTTTCACATCATTCGCGTCGTTAAGCTCGTTCGTGTCGCTCACTGACATATCTTTAAGGGTCTCTGGAACTAATATAATTTCTACAGGCGCTGAGAGGTCATTCACTTCATTCACTTCATTCACTTCTTTCACTTCTTTCACTTCATTCACTTCATTCACTTCTTTCACTTCTTTCACTTCTTTCACTTCATTCACTTCTTTCACTTCATTCACTTCATTCACGTCCTTAGGTAACGAGACTTCTGTTGTATTTTTCATGGCCTCTTCTGGTTTTGAGATGTCCTTCAGTTCCTTCACTTCCTTCGCTTCCTTCGCTTCTGTGGGTTCTACAGGCTTGCTTTGAAAAATGGAGCGTGCGATTTGAAACATTGTTGTCATGTAAGATGCCATTCTTTTATTTAAATCATGGATTTAAATATGTTTAAAATTGCTAATTAAATTCACCATATTTTCATACGAAACTATCCCTTTCTATGTGACTTTACATTTTTGTTTTTCTTAACACTTCTTTTAACACTCTTCACATTTTTAACCCTTCTTTTAACACTCTTCACATTCTTCACACTCTTCACACTCTTCACACTGTTCACATTTTTGTTTTTTTGTGCAGACTTTTTTCGAAGCGATTTCATAATATTTATATTCTTGCGTTTTTGAGAAGGAGATGGCTTTTTTTGAAAATTTTTGTGCTTAAACTGAGAGTCTCTTTCATCACCTTCGGGAATAGTTGGCAATCTAGGTTTTTTTAATAAGGGTTCTTCTTTTAATACAAAAACAGGTACATTTTTATTATCGACTTGTTCATTTGTTGTTGTTTCAACAAACTTGCCAAATACTTCTAGAACAGCGTCTTTCCAAATAGCATATTTAGCTGGGGGAATGTCTGTATAATTTTGTTTAATAAAATCATTGAGAATATCTATATCATCAGGATCTGTTAAAAAATCACTTAGACGAACTATTTGATAGCCCCGATTTAAGGTATAAAGTTTATTAATCATTATTTGTTTTACAGGAAGAGAAAGCTTATATTCTTCCCTAAATATCTCACCGAGACAAGTATAAAAACGTTCAACAATGCCATCTGGACAAGATATAAATCCACTAGTTTGATCTAATTTTATTCCTTGTATGGTATCTACTGTCATTATATCATACTCCATCCCATCTCCTATCATTATACCTTCTTGTGCCGATATAGATTCTCTTAAAACTCTATTGATCCATACCAATATAATATAATCAGTGTAGTATTTACTTAGATCACCTAAAAAACAATATATGTAATAAACCAAATCTGAAATTGATATTCTCAACTTTTGACTTTGCATAATTGATCTAATATGGGTAAATAATACAGCAATAATATTCTTGCATCTTTTTTTATTCCTAAAAGCATGTATAATGCACATATCTTTATCAAATCCCTCAGGTATATGGTCCGCTAATAAAATGGCTTTAGTATAAAAAAATTTTTGAAATAAACCAATTACCTTTTCATCATCTTTTGGGTTAGAACCATACATACCTTTAAAAATATCCAATATAAAATCTATATCAATTGATGCAAAATATGCATGTGTTCCTATCTCAGCCCTTTTTTCAACGAACATATCTTGTTTAGATTCTATTGGTCCACCTGGCCTACTATTTCTCATTAATTTTCGCCCTATAAGTTCAAATGTTACATCTACATCTACATCTTTGTATATTACTTGACTAGACGGAGGAAAATTTTTAGGACAATTTTTAAAAACATGTGGATAAGGTATGATAAAACCTGGATAAATAGTCGCAGAAGTTCCGTCAACATAATTTAATACACCAGAACTATTATTACTAAAACATTGACCTATATATCCAGAAAGTTTTCCTAAATGCTCTTTATGTAAAAAAGGATAAATGGCGAATTTCCATAAAGGATAATACTTATGTGACCTAAATTCAGTAAAAACAAATTTTTCACCAGGAGGAGGTTCTGATAATTTGTCATCAATAAGTTTAATTAATTTAGTACATTGATCCAAAGATATATTTTTTGCGAAACAATGACATTTTGTGTAAAGTAAATTGTAAACAAATCCTATTGTAAGATGTAGAATAGGACTTTTTTTTTCATCAAAACATTTTGTGTTTAAAGGTTTAAAAATCTCAGTATCAAAATTTTGTTCTTCAAATAGATCTGTATATTCAAAATTATGAACCATCCCATAAAGATACCCTCCTCTTATATCTAAAATACCATTTTTACGAAAATCGGTATTACTAAATGATCCTAAAGTTTTATACATATTTGATTTAAATTTATCAAAAATCGCATTGTTCTCAGGTAGTATACTAGATTTTACCAAATTAAAATATATTGGATTATATAACAATGCATCAAACTTCTCTTCATTTGAACATACTAAATAAGGTGCAGTAAATCCTTTTATTAATTTTTGTATTAATTTAACAAATTTTTCACGATTTGTGTAACAATAAGCATTATTTGTCAATACAAATACTGGAATTTCTTTCAAGTGTAATTGTTCAAACATATATTTTAATAATTCGAAACGATTTAATCCTCTATCTTCTTTTATAGGTATTGCATTCCCTGTTAAAAACTCAATAATTCCTTCTTCTTCTATATCAGCATCTTCGGCAAACCCTTCAATTACAGATAATGTCCCCCAATCAAATACACAAATAATTTTTTGGCCTTTGATTGTTTCTAATAACAATTTTACCATTTTGTTATTAAATCCAGCAGTTACATGTGGATATTCAACACCTTTTTCTTTATAGCGTTTAACCATACTATCCAAAAATTGTGGACATAATTGTGTTGTTTTATAATGAGAGATGTATGTATTTATATCATATAGCTTAGTCTTATCAATCTGTTGAACACGATAAATAAAATTTTTGCCTAATTTGTCCATACCAGTAAGCATATTTTTAATACCAAGAGGACAGACATCAAAAAAACAAGTTGGAAGGCTGAGCGACATTTATTAAAACTCCAATTTTTAATTTAAAATTTTTATTTACATGACCAAACTTTATGAAAATAACACACCGCTTTTTCACAAAAAGCTGTATATGGATACCAAAAACTCTACGTTTAAATTAACTATTTGAAACAACAATCTTGCTTCAAATAAAGTGAAAAAGTGAAAAAGTGAAAAAGTGAAAAAGTGAAAAAGTGAAAAAGTGAAAAAGTGAAAAAGCGGTAACTTTATGTAACAAATTACATGCGAAGCAGGCGGAAGCTTTGCTTCCTGTGGACGGGACCCCTCAACAGCCCTTTAAAAAAGGGCCGTACCCCCAAAGCGCGGTTCCGAAGCACTTTTTAAAAAAAGTGCCCAAAAAAGGTGCGCAACGGTTTAAAATGGTCTTTTAAAACGGGCCGTGTCCAAAGTGGGCGTAGCCCAATATTACTCCGCCGCGAGGGGGCGGGACCCCTCACCCCGCAACAACTTCGTCGCGCGGGGGCGAAACCCCGCTTAGAAGCCCCTCAGCAACTCCTTTGCGCGAATGCGCCCCGCATGCTGATACTTGTTGTCCAATTCGTGGATGGCCTTGTATGTGACGTCACGCAATGTGTTCATTTGCGCCAACATTTGCGCGTGATTGTCAAGCGTAAGCATACGAAACAATTCCTCCCCGATTGTGACATACGAATCGATAATTTGGCGTTCTTCCCGCTTGCGCAACGAATGCTGGTGCGATACGTACAATTTTTGTTTAAACGTTTTTTCGTCCACTTCTCCAATCAAGTATTTGATGCGCTCGCGCGTTCGGTCTTCGCGGTGTGCCAAATCCACCAAGGTCACCTGCCGGTGATGCAAAAATTGCTGGTAATACGTTTCAATCAATTTGCGGTCCAATAGCGATGTAAGACTTCGCGTGATGGCATAAATCATATGATAACTGGGCATCGGACCGCACCCGCCATGGTCTTGTCGGTGTCTTGGGTCCTGTATATTGCCTTCACGCAAGGCCTGAAAATAGTGCGGATTGTGTATGACGCCCAGCTCGACTTCACCCGTTCGCCACGAAAATGCCGTGTGGCAACTGATACAAAACATCTGGTCGCACCCCTCTGTCTTGAAAATGCGCACGTGGCATTTGGGGCACGGTTTGGTGCTTCGATTCAGCTCTGTAATTGTCGCGACCTCGTTGGGGTCACACACGTGTGCTGGCGGGACCGGTGACACGTCTTCCGGGGACGACGCAGAGATAGCGGATGTTGGTAACACCGCTGATTCTGGTAGAACCGCGTGACAATCCTTGCAAATTGCCGTCGTGCACAACCCACACACATACTTTTCCGACAAAAACCCGCGACACTCGCCCACCGTGCACTTCATTACAAATTTCTTGACTTCGGTGTTGGCCGCGCGTCGGCGGTAGCGCAATTCGCCCATTCGTTTGTACAACGCCGATAATTCAGTTTCCAGCGCCCGTTGTTTGATGCGTTGGTCGCTCACCATCTGGTCCTCTTTGGCGTGGTTTTCGGCCACACGTTTTTGGACCACCCGCTCCTCCTTTTCAAGCTTGGCCAGCGTCAAGATGCGTTCGGCCTCCGCCTGTAAGGGTGGCAAATACGTTTTTTCCTCCTCAAAAAGGATGGTTTCGCGCATTTTGCGGTACTCGTCGCGCAAAAACGTCTTTGGGAAATGCTTGTTCATCATCTCAATGCTCCACTCTTTCCGGCAATTCATGCAATGGGGCTGGTGGACCGTGGACAGGCTGTACGTTTTTGTACAGGCCAGACACGCCACGTAGGGGCAAAAATCGCACGATACCAATCGGCGCGTGGTTTGATTTAAATTGCTGCAACAGACGGTGCACTCCGACGGAGGCGGCGCCACCGCGTTTTCAGCCATCTATTTATTTTCAAAGAAAAATAAATTTAATTATTTTGAAACGAGAAAAAGGCTTGCTTTTAAATACCAATTAGGCGGGGTCCCGTCCCCGCACGACGGGTTATATGTTGCTTAAAGCGCTCTATTTATTTTTTGACCTAAATAATAATTAAGATTATTATAAATGGAACCCATACTTCTTGTTAAAATTGATATACCACAAAAGTTCAATATAATATATACAGAGAAAGGCAAGTCAACACAATATCAATTATCGCTCACACTTACTATTAAATTAGATGCATATGATAAAAATGTATATGTAATTGAATTATTAGCACTATTGCCTGATGATTATCCACAAAGTAATTATAAAAACGAAACGAATCGTGTGGCATATGTATTAATTACATATTTTACAAATGAAAAACGTATGAATATAGACTTATTATATGTATACAATACAATTACAAGGTATAAAAAATTAATTAGCGGTAACGAGAAATTTAATACCAAAGGTCTCGGACAATACATGTTATGTACAGCAGTACAATATCTTTTAGAAAATATAGATTTTGATATTGAGTCTATTGTAACATTAAAAGCTTCTGCTGAAGACTGCCGTTATGCAGATTACAGAGAATATACATTTGATTATTGTATGAAAGAAATAACTAAATACCCAGCTATGTGTGTATTATTATTTGTTTATGTAAAAGATACTTATATTCAAGAGTTAAAAGACAAACTACCAGACGGTGTTATTTTGAATAGATATTATGAACAAAATAAAGAAAATGTTGATAAAAACGTGAAAGATATTTTAAATAAACATAAAACAGATTCAAAATTATTAGAATTATTACGAAAATATACGTGTGAAATTAAAACCAATCATGACCTTATAAAAAACTATTATAATAAAATATATGGATTTAATATTAAAAAGGATGAAGGAAAAGATGCTGAATTAGTTGGAAAAGTTAGTTCACTATTATCGGCCTGTAAAATAATTAAAATGTCAAACCGAAAATCAAAACGAAAATCAAAACGCAAAAATTCTATAAATCTGTGTTTTAAATATCCAAAGGCCTAAAAAGGGGTGAGACCCTTTTTTTAAGGACTATTTTACCCCGTCGCGCGCGGGCGGAACCGCTCTTTGGGGGTACGGCCCTTTTTTAAAGGGCTGTTATAAACCCGTGGCGCGTGTCTGCGAAGCAGGCATCAGCTTATTCTATGCATATAATTTCAGTATGTATACTATGGTCTATCTGCTGATGCTTTTTTTGCTGTTGTCAAACATTCCTTTACATATTTATAAATTATTTTGATTGTAAGTGTGTCAAATATTTGTTGTAGTGTTTTTGACAAGGAATAAATTATTTTGTGTAAGGGTTTATTATAACGTGATAAAAAATCACATATCGAAAAAAAATGACCAATTACGGGCCAACCAGGTCTTTGATGTACTTGTTTTCCGTTTATCATAAATGATGCAAGTCCAAAATCAATTAGATAAATTTTATCATTGTTGGTTTCATCAACAAGTATATTTCCGATGTGAATATCGCAATGATATATACCATTCTCTTCAAGTTTAACTAAAATATCAAACAGTTGTATCAACATTTCTTTTGTAAATTTTTTGACAACACTTAAAGGTTTTGCATTTTTCTGTTCTTGAACTATAAAAATACTATTATTTTCATCAATTTTTTTACCATCTGTATATACACAAAATATATCATCTTTTATACCACAATAAAACAGTCCAAATGTTGGAACAAGCCCAATGCCTGGATTTAGCACAATAATATTATTAATTAAAACAAAATTTATATATGCTTCAAATAAGGGCTCATCATCTCTATTCTTAATATCAAGTTTTCGAGTTTTTACAATAATATCTTTAACTTTTTCGCTACCACTCTGAATAGTCCATAGACTATTATCAGTGTCACTCTTACTAGTCCATTCACTTTTATATACAGCACCATCTTCAGCTTCAGCTAATAGTGTTGATGATTTAAAAAATTCACCGTTTACTAAATAGGCATCAGCTGTACCATGTGTCTTTTCAAACTCACACAAATAATGAATTAACCCTTCAGTTTTTCTGTCACAATTCAATCTTATAAAACTTTTTATTTGTTTTATTATTTTTTTTATTATTTGTCTTTTAATGTCTTTCGTAGTCATCTCTGAAACACTGCCCACCGCTGCCATATTAATTTATAATATATCATATAAATTAAATTAAATGAGTGACTATGTTGCTTAAAGCGATTTTTTAAAGAGATATTTTAACCCGTCGCGCGCGGGCGGAACCGCGCTTCGCCTTTCTGCGACTAGTCCGCTGACCACGCACGCGTTTGTTGGATTTTCGTTTTTTGTGGCTTTTAAAAGGACTTGCTGCAGAAGCCCCAACAGCATGACCAGCTCCCGGCGTCTTTAAATAATTTAAAATTTCATCTTGATATTCTTGTGGAAAAAATTCAGTTACTATACGCCTTGTTGTGTATGATTTTAAAATATCGATATTATGGTCATGTACCATTTTTTGAACAGATTTATCTTTTATCGCACTTTCAGCGTTATGCAATATCTTAAACATATAATGCATAATACTACTATCAACCTTTAGACCTCTACTAAAAATCTTTGTCTCTTTGCCATCTTTGGCATCATATGCAAATAAAGATAATACATTATTCACAATAGAGTCCAAGAGTTTTATGAGAGGTGTATCTTTTAAACGATAACATGTCCTAATAATATCAGTAAATAAATAATGAATATCACAAATTGCGCCTAAGGAAACATGCTCTGTATCACCTAAATATATTGCTTGATTTTCTGATTGTACAACAAATCTATCCCTAAATTTAAAACTTGCTACACCCATGTCAATAATATAAGCATTACCACTATAATCAATCATAATATTCTGAGTATGTAAATCGTTATGAATCAAGTTATACTCACTTTCCTCTAAAATAATTAATGTACTTAAAATTTGGACAAGTTTATCTTTTAAGAGATGAACAGTGTCTAAAGTTAAAGAAGTACGTAGAAAAGAATCAAGTGTTTGCCCTTTAATTTTTTGTTGTACCAAGAAATAAGATTCACTTCCTACACCTAGAATACACGCTTTTACAGAATTTGGCACAGAAGTCACCTTCTTCGGACATTTAAATAAACCATATGTCGGTACAAGATGATGCAAGGCTTTACCTGATAATAATATTTTATTAATAATAATCATATTAACAATAATTTCATATATGAAATAACCCATAGTTCTTATCGGTAATTTAGTAATAAGTGGAATAAGTGGATTACCTTTGAATAGACCACTGTCGACTATAATACCATTATATCCCTTTCCTAAAATATCTCTACCATTAACAAGTTCTCCATTTTTTTTCATTTCTTCCACTGCAACTGGTTCAGGTACATAAGCGGTTGAGAAGTTGCACATGATATCATCAAGCGTTAGGTCGCTATCATCTTTTGCTTCACGAGAGGATTGTGTTAATTGACACTCTGTATTTCTTGTACCTACATATTCTGCCAATATAGTTTTAAAAAAACTAATATTTTCGTCATCTGGTTCATCATCTGGAGTGTCTGACACTGCGGTGGATTTCTTCTCAAGAGGGGGCCTTTAAGTTTTCCATATGCATCTTTTTTAGGTGATTTTTGGCTGGACATTATTTGTTATATAATTTTTTAAAAATTTTAATGATTTTGTAAAAGCAGATATATTATAAATTAAATTAAATTAAATGAGTGGGCATCGCGAGCATCACGAGTATAGCGAGCATCACGAGTATAGCGAGCATCACGAGTATAGCGAGCATCTCACCTTTGTCCCCGCCAACATCGTCGTTGGCTTTTTGCAATCCGATCCCGACCACTATTACGACACCTTTACGCGGTTTGACCTCCGCGCCCGTCATGTCGCCTCCGTCGCCGACTATATCGACCGTATTCCACACGCCATCGTTGACGCCAGCGCCAAATTGCGTGCACGTATTCGCGAGGCCGTGCCCATCGTCGACGCGCGTCTCGCGCGCATCCAACAGGTCGGTTTCAACGGCCAAAAAGCGGCCGACTTGCCATGGCGTATCGGGTTTATGAAAAACAATAAAGCGGGATACGAAGATGGGCTTCCCCACACCCGTGTGGATTTAATAATGTTGCCCACGAGGCTCGCCAAGACCTCCGACCGCGAACTGATCGACACGCTTTTTCACGAAAAAGTCCACATTTACCAAAAGGCTTACCCACACGATCTGAAAAGGTGGCTGGCACACAACGGGTTTAAACGTGTCCGGCGTCGCACAAAGGGCTCGCGCATCCGCGCCAACCCCGATATTGACGAATGGGTGTACAGGGACGCAAATCGTGTCTACAAATGCATGTACAGCTCGGAGACGCCCAAGCATATTGAGGACGTGAAAGAAGATGGATTAGATTTTGAGCACCCCTTTGAGATGATTGAAACAGCTTTCTCGTCTTTATAAATAAAGCATTGAAAAAGTCATAAAAAATGATATATGATATATATTATATATGATATATAATATATAATATATATCATATAAATGGATGATATTGTAGACTATATTTACAAAGAAGGCAATAAACATTATGTTGGCATTACATTAATCACCCTCTCTTATATTTACTTGTTATACGCGTGCGTCGTCTCAAAAACTGTAAAGATTCCCAGATATTTCTTGTTAACCTACTCGATTGGTGGATTTATATTGATGAATAAATTTATTTACGAAAAAAATCTATATGTCACTATCAATGAATTCATTGGCGCATCTATTGCACTTTTTTTGTTTTTTTATGTTAAACCACATTTATAACAGCTTTTTCACAAAAAGTGAAAGGAAGTGAAAGGAAGTGAAAGGAAGTGCTAGCCACAAAATTAATAACAAAAATAATATAATTGTAAAAAAGAGGGTATAAACCAAATTACCCACCTATGGTGATTTTTGGGCACTTTTTTCTAAAAAGTGCTATAAAACTCCAACAGTTTTTCTTGAAACTCCTTATCACTATCAAATCCTTTCGGTCCGCATATTTTACCGGTTTCCTTATATAGCCTTTTCCACTTGCCCAACTCGGACGCCGTGTAATCGCCAATCATCCGTGTCTGGCGCTTGATTTCGCGCTCCAGTGCATCATCAAAATCGTCCCCATTTAATTCACATAGTTGATCAAGGTGATCTTGGTACAAACGGTCTTTGATCGACGACGGCAAACACTTGCTTAATTGGGCAATGTAGTCGTCGCTATTTTTCAAAATGTTGATTTTTGCATACGCATCTTTCAACTCCTTAATGTCCTCGTGCGCATTCATCGTCATATCGGAACTATCGATACGTCTTGAACGCGCCAGTTCGGCATTTAATGCCACGATTTTTTCCGCGTACAGCTTTGCAAGAATGGGTTTGACGCCGTTATATACAAGTGTCCGAAGCACGATCGCGTTGGGGTCCTCTTTCTCCTCGTTTTCTTCGTCTGTATAGAAAAACTTGTGACGCGCGCGGTCTTTACAGATGTACATTGGCTGGTCGGGGCCAGATAAGCATTTTTTGATTGTCATGTCGGCCAGCATTTTCTGGTTATCGGTCGACAATAGGTCTTTTAATGAATAGTTTTTGAACGATTCCTGTAAAGCCGTCTGTGTTAAATTAAGAATACTACCGTAATTGTTATGGTTTGTTTGGTTGTTTGTTTGATTATTTGTTTGGTTTGTTTGGTTTGTTTGGTTTGTTTGGTTTATTGTAATAGTTGCGGGTGCTTTTAAGTTTTCTTTTAGCGTTTCTTTCAGCGTGTCGACTTCTTTTTGAAGTTGGCTGACTGTAGATGATAGTGTTGGAGTGTTTTTGTACTTGCACTTTTTCATGTGAACAGTTAGATTTTGTTTGTTTGAAAGTTCTTTATGACAAAAAGTACAATTTTTTTCCAACCTTATTTCTTCACGAATTGCCAAACACTTTTTTGCCTCTCGAAGATGTCGGTTATAAGATGACGTGCTGCTAAATTCTTTTTTACAATATTCGCACTTCATTTACTTTAATTATAATTCGTATTTTTAAATATTTTTATGATTTTTTCGCATCAAAATCATTTTTTATGCGAAAAATCCGCACCAACCACACGTTTATAAGGATAAACGTGTGGTTGATTCCAAAAATTAATATTTCTTTAATATTTTAGTCTAGAAATAGATTTAATTATTATACAATGTTTTTTCGTATTGTGTGTGTGCAGAACAATTATTTTTATGAAAATAAAGTAGCCAAACCTAAAAATTAAAAGTTGGCTGAAAAACTATTTTTGGCATTTTCAAATATTTTCTGATTTATCAAAATTTTCATGAATACAGTTGATACCAACACGTATTTACATATTTTATTTAAAAGCAGTTTCACTTTGATTATAGTCTAAATTTTTTAAAACATTTAACATTTTTGGCAATTTTTATAGCCTTTATAAAGGTTATAAAAATGTTTTTATTAAATTAAAACATTATTCATCAGAGTGTATAAATTCTAAATATTTTGTTTTAAACTCTTCATAGATATTATAATGTTCAGGCATAATAATTCTACCTGTTTTTAAATAATGATTTTTATACAATCTCAATTTACCGTATGTAATATTTCCAATATGTCGAGCAGTTTTGTCATGTAAAACAGGAATTTGAATTTGTCGTTTTTCCTTCTCCTTCTCTTTTTCTTTCTCCTCTTCATTATCATTATCACTATTTTCATCTTCTAAACGTTCAAGTGTAGTATCAATAAGCAATCTATTGTCAACATTTGAAGGTAAAATTTTTGACAATTGAGCTCTATAATTATCTCCTTCTTCCTGAGTTGATAACACTTGCTGATAATTTTGTTCTAATTTTTTAATTGCCGCAAATGTATCTGTAATCATTGCCATATTATCATCTTCTTGGTGTTTTTTTAATTTTCTATTTAATTCTGTTAATTGTTTTTTGTATAATCTTTTAACAGCTCCAAAGCCTTTTGAAATTAATGCAATTAATATCATCGCATTTTGATCTTCAATCTCACGATTTTCATCTGGAAAAACAAAATGTTGCCGAGAACGATCTGTGCATAAATATACAGGTTTATTTTTGCCTGATAAAAAATATTTAGATGTAAAATTTGCCAATGCTTTTTGAGAGCCTGATAAATCTTTTATAGTATATTTTTGTTCAAATGTTTCCTTAATTATAGAAGGAGTCATATATTGTAAAAAAGGTTTGTAATTATTCATAATATTTGTTGTGGAATTATCATTAGCATTTATAGTTATATTATTTGTAGTACTATGAGGGTAATTTTGTGCTTTTATTTTTTCAAAACTTTCTTTTAGTATAGACATTTCTTTTTTTATTTTTTCCAACTCCTCTTTATTTTCTTCTGTCTCATTTTTATTTTTATTTTTCTTTTTACACGTATTTATATGCGTTTCTAAACGTTGTTTACTAGATAAATTTTTATTACAAAAAGAACACATAAATTCTTTATTTTCATTATTTATACATTTTTTAGATTCCCGTTGATGTCGATTTAAAATATACTTTTCTTTAAATTCTTTTTCACAACGTTCACACTTGTGCATTCTTTATTAGATACTTTATTTGTTTAAATATAATTGTTGTATATTGTTAAAAATTTCGTATAATTAGTATAATTGTTAAAAATTTCGTATAATTGTTGAAAATTTAATAAATATCTATAAAAATAGATATTTATTAAGGTGGATTTAAACTGTTATTAAATATTATATTATTATTTTCAATTTTTCGTATGCCTTCTTTATTTTAACCTGAAATAAAAAATGTTAAAAATTTCGTATGTGTGTGTTGAAATGAAAAATTTCATTTTAAAAAATCAGGTCTATCTTGAAAATGAAAATAGTTTCGTAGAAACCAAAAATGAGATTTTTTAAAAATTTTGGGTTTTATCAAAATTTTTAGATATGCATTGGATTCCAAGACGTATCTTTGCATTTTATTTAAAGGCAGTTTCACTTTGATTATACTCTAATTTTTTCATATGCATTTAACAATTTGTTAAATTTTTGGAATAGCATTTTTAGATTTACAAGTTAAAGAATAAATCTAACTTACAGATAAAAACTTACAGATAAAATGTATATTTATGCAATTCAATGTGCTTCTAGAAAATATTATATTGGAAAAACGTGCGATGTCATCAAACGGTATCTTGAGCACCAAGCACAGTCTCCATCACACTCAGCAAGTTGGACGTCACTTTATAGACCCGAAAAGCTTGTAGAGTGTCGACCGATGAAAAGCGAACACGATGAAAATAATTTAACAAAAGATTATATGAAGGTATATGGCATCCAAAATGTTCGTGGTGGATCTTATGCAACTGTAAAATTATCAGAGGAGGTTGAAGCCTTGTTGGAGCGAGAATTGATTGGTAACGCGGATAAGTGTTACAAATGTCATTTATCAGGCCATTTTGCACGTGATTGTAAAAAAACACAACTTTATAGAAAACGTGAAAGTAGTGATGAAAGTAGTAGTGAAAGTAGTAGTGATGAAAGTAGTGAAAGTGATGAAAATAGTGAGGATACTAAACAATATAAAAAGTCTAAATGCACTAGATGTGGTCGAAAAGGTCATTCAGTCTCAAAATGCTATGCATCAACACATTTAAATGGAAATAGTTTATGAATTAATATATTAAATTAAAAATTATAATTTAATATTTATAATTATAATTTTAAATTATTTACGAGATGCGATAAAAATCTTAAATTTTTATACAATTTGTTTATTTCTTCGTAATCTCCTTTCCATTTCCTTTTCTATCAAACCTAAACCCTTCGCATGTGCAGGCGTCAGCTTTGATGACTATGGGCTGAACCGCACTGGATAAGCTTGAATTTATTTATAATATTTTTTTATAAATAAATGAGAATCATACTTGAAGCAACGGTCGTGGGCCTTATCAGCACCCTTGTCGGCTTTATACTCTCCTACATCTCCATGGGCAAAGATGCGCCTACCTTTAAGCACTGGGGAAGCGTGCTGGCCACCTTTTTCTTCTCGGGCGTCATTGTACACTTTACGTGCGAAATGCTGGGGATCAATGCGTGGCAAGCGGTAGCGCGGTCCCGTCCGCGCGCCGACGGAGCTTAATGAGGGGTCCCGCCCACAGGAAGCAAAGCTTCCGCCTGCGAAGCAGGCACGCGCGACGGAGTAATAATGGGCTACGCCCGATTTGGGCCGTAGAGGTCCCCGTAGCACTTTTTATTCTTTTGGGCGCTTTTCTAAAAAGCGCTTAGTGCCCAAAAAGGAGGGAGCCGACGGAGCTTAGATTTGGGGCTACGCCCGCTTTGGGGGTACGGCCCTTTTCCAAAGGGCTGTTGAGGGGAACCGCCCACAGGAAGCAACGCTTCCGCCTGCGATGCAGGCACGCGCGACGGAGTAATAATGGGCTACGCCCGATTTATAACCCTTTTCTAAAGAGCTGTTGAGGGGAACCGCCCATGGTCAGCAAAGCTGACGCCTGTAAAACAGGCACGCGCCACGGATTAATACCCCAAGGCGGGCGTAGCCCAATATTAATCCGCCGCGAGGGGGCGGGACCCCTCTTTGCATTTTTACATAAAAGAAAAAAGAGATGATATATATCTAAAGAATAATATAACATATAAAAATGTCAAAACGTTGTTCCGATTCAGAAGACGATACGCCTCCTCCTAAAAAACGATACAACATTAAATTAAAATTTAAAGAAAAAGAAAAAGAAAATGAAGACGAAGGAGACGGAGACGACAAAAACAAAGAAAAGGACATAGAAAACAACGAAAATGGGGATGAAAATGAAAATGGAGACGAGGACGACGAAGACGCACTTTTTCAGTATTTCCTAAAACCGCCGCCCGAGTTGGTTGTCATTAAAAAAGAAGTCCATACCATCGCCGATTTGATTGAGATTGGCAAGATGTACGACCCCACAAAGATCTACAACATTGATGTCAAGATCTTGCACGACCTCGTCGAGCCCTTGACGACCCTTGACACGATGATTGGCATGACGGCAATCAAGCAAGAAATGGTCGACCACATCCTTTTTCGTGTGCAGGATTTTGACATTTGCAACCAAATGATGATGCACACGGTGATCGAAGGCCCGCCTGGTACAGGCAAGACGGAAGTGGCGCGCATCATTGGCCGTATCTATTTGGCGATGGGCATCTTGCGCAATAAAAAGTTCGTCAAGGCCACACGCAGTCAGTTAATTGCGGGGTATCTGGGACAAACAGCGATTGCCACCCAGAAAATGATCGACGCGGCCAACGGCGGTGTGTTGTTTATCGACGAGGTGTACTCGCTTGGAAATGCCGAAAAACGCGACTCGTTCTCCAAAGAGTGCATTGACACGATCAATGAGAATTTGACGACCAAAAAGACCGATTTTATCTGTATTGTCGCGGGGTACAAGGAGGACATTAAAGATTGTTTTTTCGCGTACAATGCGGGCTTGGAGCGTCGTTTCCCGATCCGGTTTCACATTGAAGAGTACGACGCGTCGGAACTGTTTTCGATTTTCAAGAAAAAAGTGGGCGAGAATCGGTGGACGATGGACGAGTCGATTAAATTGGCATTTTTCGAGAAGCATCACGAGAAATTCAAGTTTTTTGGTGGCGACATGGAGTTGCTTTTCAATAGCTGTAAACGGGCCCATTCGCGCCGTGTGTTTGCGACGGGCGATGAGAGAAAGGTGTTGCGACAGGCGGATATTGAGAAGGGATACGAGTCGTTTATGGAGCATAAGCGGGACGGGAAAGATGGGAAAGATGGGAAAGGGGGCAAAGACGATGTGTGGCGAACAATGTACATGTGACGGTTTATTTGCTTTTTCGCGGTCAGTCGGGAACTGGCCAGTATTGTTTTTTATAGTACAAAACCCATGGATTGTTATCGGCAGCGTTTACAGATTGTGCTAATGCTTTACTTGGATCTGTTCCGACAATATAACAATAGCCATCTGATGTAGCAAGTTTATTTGTTTCAGCTACTTTATCTGTTGCACTCATTATTTCATCGCTTGATGTTTGTAGGATTTGAACGCCGCCACAATCTGGGTCTGTATTACATCTATCCAAACATCCATAAATATTTTGCAAGCCATATGTCGCAGGGCGTGCGTTTTTGGAGAATAGTTTTTTGTTTTCATCATAAATTTGGTTTTTGAAATTAATGTATCTCCATTTGCAAAATGGCATATCGTTGCCATTTTTACATACGCATTTGTTGTTGGAGCACATAAAATAGCCGGAGCAGTCGTCGCTATTCAGACAGCAGTCGTCGGTAGTCGTACACTCCGGAACAACACATTTTTTATCTACACATATCGTACCAGCTACTTTACATTCCGCATTGGAACTACATGACGTCGGCGGTACTGGTGGGGTAGGTGGTGTCGGTGGTGGTTTAGCAACACATTTTTGATTTTTACATTCCATATTAACGGGACAGTCTTCAGAGTTCTTGCAACTATCCGAAGGAACAACACGAGGTGCTTGAGCGATGCACATTTTATTGAGACAAACATATCCTTTTTCGCAGTCTTGGTCAATCATGCATGCGTTGGATTTAGGACTGGGCGATTTAGATAACAAAAAGTATACTACTGGTACTGCTACTACAATAAATAAAAATCCGCCCACAATCCACATTTTTTTGGATGACGTGTCCGGGTTTATGTTTACATCCGGCACGCTCATTTATTTAACTTTATTTTTTTCAATATTTTCTCTTTTTTCGTAAATAAGAGAAAGCAGTAAAAAAGATATATTGAGATAAAGATATCTCTGTTAAAATAAACTTTTACATATAATATCAGTACAGAAATTATATGTATTTTTAACAACAAAAATTATTCAGTAAAAATAATAAACATAAATAATAGACATAATAATGAGTCAACATGCTATTGACTTGTATATGTTAGCGAAACAGCTAATGTGTTTGTATCATTAGTTTTATAAGTATTAACTGATCCACCGGGCGAATTAGATGTCCAATCAATAAACACAAAATCTCCTTTATTTAAAACTGGTATATTTGTTTGAATATTAGTAAGACCAATATCTATAATGTTCGTTCCTATATTTCCGTCAAATGATGTATCACCCATAATATTAGGATAACCAATTAAAGGTTTATTGTTTGAAGGGTTGTAAATTTCTCTACCATCTTTCAAGTTAACTTTACATAAAATATATCCATTGTTATTTACATCACCGGAAGCGTGTACAGTTATATGTGTAATTTTACAATTATCTTTCGGACATATAAATTTATAGTAATATTCACTAATTTGAGTTGTTTGAGTTTGATCATAATTTTTTAAAGTTACTGTAGTAGGATTCTGCGTGGAAGACTCAGATGATCCAGGTGTCCCAGGTGATCCAGACGGTCCAGATGGTGATTTAGTAACACATTTTTGATTTTTGCATTCCATATTAACGGGACAGCCTTCAGAGTTCTTGCAACTATCCGAGGGAACAACACGAGGTGCTTGAGCGATGCACATTTTATTGAGACAAACATATCCGTTTTGGCAGTCTTGGTCAATCATGCATGTGTTGGATTTAGGACTGGGCGATTTAGATAACAAAAAGTATACTACTGGTACTGCAACTACAATAAATAAAAATCCGCCCACAATCCACATTTTTTTGGATGACGTGTCCGGATTTACGTTTACATCCGGCACGCTCATTTATTTAAGTTTATTTTTTTTATTTATATTTTCTGTAGAACGTTTTGGCAATATTGTGTACCCAAATCGTTAATTTAAAGATAATGTAGTTGTTTTCTCCGTTTCTCCATTTTTAGATGTTGTAAAGTTTAGTCCTTATTGGTTAAAGATACAAAAGTTACTATTTGGTGATAAGCATCGTTATGGGCTTTATATACATCGCTTTGATCCATCTGGTCCATAGGGTCCTGGACCATAGTGTCCATACATGTCAGGTGGAATTACACCGTTTTGACAACAAAATGTTTGAGTGCTACCTTTAACACTTGTAACACCGTCAACAATGCCACACTGAATATGACCACCACAATCGCTATCATCCTCACAATAATCCAAACACACGCTTCCGAATTGATTATTATGTGCACCGTATCGACAGCATTGTTTGTTAGGATCATTTGTAACAACAAGACCGCACCCATTACCATCACTACAATCGCTATGATCCTTACAGGGAACTCCACTCCCAATGGATAGTTGGCACGTGTTATTCTGACAAACGTATCCGTTTTGGCAGTCTTGGTCAATACTGCATGCGTTGGATGCGAGAATACACGTTCTATTGCGACAAACGTATCCGTTTTGGCAGTCTTCCTCAATTATGCATCCGTCAGGTCCTTGTGAAAATTTCATTTTCATTGATGGTGATTGCGCAAATTGCATTTGCATGGATGATGATGATGGTGGTGATGGTTGTGGTTGGGAGTTAGGCTTGGACAATTTTGTTAATACCAAAAAGTATAGTAATACAACTGCAACTAAAAGGACAACAACTCCGCCCGCCATCCACATTTTTTTGGATGACGTGTCGGGGTTAGTGGTGATTGCCGAGTAGATCATTTAAATGAAATGAAATGAAATGAAATTAATTATTTAAAAACGTGATTATAATTATAGAAACAAATGACAAAAAAGTCTATTTTATGCCTCCCAACATTAATTTCCAGATTGTCGAATAAGACGACAATGGATCCCTTTTCTGTTTTAAATTTATATAAAGGCGATGACTGGCGTAAAGCCGTGTCCGTGCATCCCGTATCGCTGTGGAAAAACGACTATATGGAATTGGTGATAAAAAACTGGCAGTCTGGTGAAAAGTATTTGTATCGTAACAATTTTTCAACGGTTCATACAAAGGTTTTAGAAGGCAGTTTTTATTCAAGAATGTGTGCGGAGAAAGCACCGATTGCATTTACGCGCTACATTGTATCAGGTGATCATCATACTTTTGACCCGTTTTCAAATGTAACAATGACGGCACTGGAGCGATCGTCAACGATTCAGATTTATTATTATCACCATTTGTATTAGAATGTTCGCGCTCTTTTTTTCGAAATAAATTTAAATAAATTAAATTTATTAATATAAATGTCGTCTTTAGAGCGCTTTACATCAGAAATGTTTATAGACCCAGATGTCAAAACATTTTTAAATCGTATTAAAACATCTTTTAGCGACGTAAAAGGGCATGAATTTGAAATAAGAGTTGGTAAGGATGGCAAGCATTCCATCTCGGAGGTTTTTTTTAATGCTCTTTTACAAAAATGTATAAGACGTTACAAGATTAAAAAAGAAGACCTAAAGTTTAATACTAGCACTGTTACAATCTATAACATGAAAAAGGATGGTCTTACTACAGAATTTCGAGAAATAGAGTCTAAAGACGGAAAAATGTGTCAAATAAAAAATGGAAAAGAACATATAGATAGATCTTATCGTCTTGGAAAATCTGGCGATATATACACCATCCGATATTCTTCAAGTAAGGAAACAACTATGGATTGCCCAGACACGTCAGACGTAAAAAATATAACAAGTGTGTTAACAAGAAATCGTAGACGTTTTGAATACGATACAGGCAAGAATTACACTTATATGTTTACGCAAATAAAGGAGAAAGGTGGAAAAGACACAAAATACGAGTTTGAAATTGAATACGATATTAAAAAATTATCGCCCGTCATTATACAGAACTCTCTCTGGCTAATCACAGATTATTTTCAAACAAATTTAACGATTGATAAAGTAGACAGTCTTCTTAAAGGGCCTAAAGCCCCTTTCGCGCAATTTGATAGAGACGCGCATTTGATGCCGCCAAAACCTGTAAATATAAAATATGACTCGTATCAGACACTTCGATCAAATAGGTATACAGTTACAAATAAATTGGACGGTGAGCGTTTTCTTTTATTTTTTATAGACGGATATGTGTATGCTCGACAAGGTGACAAAGTTGTGTATATTACAGTGTCTGACAAAGAGCTTGATAACACGTTAATAGATGCAGAATTTTTCAAGGACCAATTTCATTTTTTTGATTGCTACATGTTTCAAAACCGGCCTTTGCAACGCGAACTGTTAGACCAACGTTTACAATTTGCAGAAGAAGCAGCAAAGACAGATCATGCATTGTTTGTAATGAAAAAGTTTTACAAAAATTTGTACAAGGACACAGAAATCTTGCTTGAATCCTTGCCGAAAAAAGACAATGATGGGCTTATATATACACCGCAACAAATTGCGCCAAACCAACCTGTATTTAAATGGAAATTTCCTGAAAAAATGTCAATTGATTTTCGCGTCATACAAGCGGGCCAAGATGGTGCAAAATACAAGTATTATTTGTGCGTGTATACGCCGAAGGATCAAAAAGGAGAGACAATGTTTGAAATAGATGGTAGGTCTGCTATTTATCTATCAGATACAGAGTTGGAAAATAAGACAATTTATGAATTTATGTATGATAAAGCTGTAAAAAAATTTGTATTGCACAGGCCTCGTCCTGATAAAGATCGGCCCAATTTTGTAAATGTTGCTATCGATGTTTTTAAAGATATGGTACACCCGTTTGAATCGCACAAATTGCTGGAGCTTTTTAAACCGATGTTTAAATTTCGAAAATATCATAATCAAATTAAACGTGAAATAATCAACTATTTTTGCGAGAATAAAACGGTTCTTGATTTGGGTATAGGACGAGGAGGTGATATTGATAAATATAAGAAAGTTGCTACCAAAAAAGTATTTGGCGTTGAACCAAATGTAGCAAATTGCAACGAATTGCTTGAACGCTTCCCTGAGTATGTTAAAGATGTTAAAGATGTTGAAACACCAAAATATTGTGCAGTTCATCCGGACCTTGTTGCAACACATTTTTGCCAAGCGTGTCCAGTTGTTAATCAGTATCTTTGCACACAATGTGATATAGACGCACACACATATGCAAAAACACGTGAGCATGTACGAGAACGGATGGATAAAGATAGGTTTGTAGAATTGATCACCACAAACGCACAAAATACATTAAAAATTGTTGAAAAGGTTGGCGTCGAATGCGCAGAAGGCGTAGATATTGTTGCATCCTTTTTTTCGTTAAGTTTCTTTTTCTTTCCAGACAAACCCGATGATCTTCAAAAATTGGTCCAAACCATTTCACAAAATTTAAAAGAAGGAGGGCATTTTATTGGGACAACCATTGATGGCGATCGGACAAAAGCGTTATTAAATGGCTTGCCAGATAAAACCTTTAATTTTGGGGATGGAAGCATTAAATTAAATGCAGATGAGACAGTTTTATTTGAAATAAAAGGCACCATTGTTGAAACACAACTTGAATCATTGGTTAATTTTGAAAGACTAAAAAATGAGTTGCGTGATGTCGGTATAGAATTTTTAGGTGAAGCTAATTATTCACACTTTTTTAATGGAAACAAAGAGCTATCACGTGACGAAAATACGTTAAACAGTTTGTATCGAACATTTGCGTTTAGAAAGCATCGATTGACCTCTGACATTCACGACTTGTGTCGTACAAACAAACTGCCTGATTTATTGACACGCACAGAAAATAACACGTGTGTAGATATGTTTTATACTCTATTTTTTAAAAAGGTAGATATGTTTAATGTACCACCTTACCATACGTATGATGCATTAAAGGAATTTATATTGACAAAACGATATATTAATGCGATAGATTCTCCCCATTTAATAAAAACTGTTGCCATTACAGGAGATAGGATAAATAAAGTTGTTTTTCGACAAAAGTTACCAAGCAGGCCTATCCCTTTAAAAAACTATACAATGGTTGAAAATAAGAAAAATTACCCAATTTTGCGTGAACAAATCGTAGAAACATTACAGCAATTAAAAAAAGCCAATATTGACTATGGTAGTTTGACATTGGATGGGTTATTGGTGAACGAAGAAAGTGATGGTAATATTCAGATATTGTTTTACGATTATTCGCGCACGACGCGGGGGGAAGGAAAGACAACAGATCATGAAAATGTACAGGCTTTATTGGAGTTTTTGTCAAGCGAATGAAAACGTTACACCTTTTTCATAAAAAGCCGTTCCAAACACATAAAGTTTAAATTAACTATTTGAATACACTCGATGCACTGAGTGCTCCTAAATAATTTCTAGAAAGCCTGTAAATGTGCCATTTAAAGTGATTGTATTATATCAAAAATGGATAAAACCAAATCACATTCTCCTAAAAAATCGACGCATTTTACATTTGCATCTGCGCCGTCGGTAAGCCCAGCCTATTCTGTACCCTGGTACAAACATGCTTATTTTGTTCCGGAATGCTAGGTGTTGCTAAATTGCACAGCACTTTTTCAAAAAATAATGAAACAATGAAATAATGAAATAAATTTAATATATAATAAAAGATGTCTATGGAAAAATATTTCATGTCTTTTATTGGTATTTTGTCTGTATGTCTTATCGCAAGCGTGGTTTTATACAAACCACGAAAAAATAAGCCGACATCACCTGGATACAAATGCATGAAGGATGCGCTTGGCCCTGGAAAAGGGTATTGTATGAACGTGGCTGATTCTCCCGATGAAAAGGCCGGCGTGTATAAGGATTTAAACGAGTGCGCAAAGAATTGTGGCGTTGTTTTTGATAATGTGTCTTTTATGTGCGGAAAAGGTGAAAAAGGTGCGGAACAGTGTGTACAGGTGCAACAGCCGGTTAATCCTCTCAAGGGATTTTACAAGGACGAGAAGGAATGCTCAAGTTTTTGCAAAGCCGGTCAATTTGTAAAATAAAAAATGTAAACATTTTTAATTTAATTGTGGTTTAAAAATGTATAATTCAAACAAAGATGTCGGACGATTTTGTTGATATTTCAAACACGTCTCCTGAAACATTGAATACTAATGAGAAAGATGAGAAGAGGTCTAATAAGGATGAGACCTCTCATAAGAACGAGAAAGATGACGAGATGACTAATAAGGATGAGACCTCTCATAAAGATGACGAGATGACTAATAAGAATGAGACCTCTCATAAAGATGACGAGACGACTGACAATTTTCTAGAAAAGGAAAAAGTTTTTAATAGTTCTGACGAAATTAAAGAAAATGAGAATATCATCTCTTTGTTGTTGAACGGGCTTTTAAAAAATCTAATGAAAAACTCCGCTTCACAAAAGGAGGAGGACGAAGAAGAAGAAAATGATGAAGGTGAAGAAAATGATGAAGATGAAGATGAAGATGACAACGGTGAAGAAGACGACGGTGAAGATGACGGTGACGAAGATGACGGTGACGAAGATGACGGTGACGAAGATGACGAAGAAGATGAAGAAGACTATCCGGAAATGTTTATTATCGTTGAAAATAAAAAGACGTTTAATTATGAGACAAGTTATGCAGACGCAAGTCGTACAATGATAGCACGTTTTCACACTTTTTTAGAACAAAATACCTCGCGTTATCTACGAATTGATAAAAATGAAGAACACATCACAATCTATGAACGACATCCAAACACGTTCACTCCCTATGAAGAACACTTCATTTACCATATTGAATTTTTTACAGTTGAAAAGTATAAGGCTTAATAAAAATAAACATAAAAATGAATTTTTGATTTTAAAAGAAACCAAAAATAAAATAAAAGTGATGCAAGTGATTAAACGCGATGGCACCCATGAACCCGTCTCTTTTGACAAGATTACCAAACGTATCAGCGATCTGTGCACCGGGCTGACCCACGTCGACCCGCTCCTAATCGCCAAAGAAACCATTAACGGCATTTTTAGTGGTATCAAAACCACCGAACTTGATAACCTCTCGGCCAATATCTGCGCCACAAAGTCGCACCATCACCCCGAATACAACCAACTCGGCGGCCGTATCCTCGCCAGCAATATCGCCAAAACAACCAGCCCGGTGTACACCGACGTGGTTCGCGCCCTCCACGTCGAAGGCATCGTTTCGGAAGCATTTTATAAAGTGGTGTGTAACTATTCCGAAATTATCCAAGGCTACATTGACTATGAACGCGATTACCTGTTTGACTTTTTCGCCGTCAAAACGTTGGAGCGATCCTACCTCTTTAAAATCAAGGACAAAATCGTCGAGCGCCCCCAACATCTCTGGATGCGTGTTGCCATTCAAATCCACGCGCTGTCTGGCCTTTCGCCGGAAGAATATTTGCCTCTTATCAGGGAAACCTACGATTTGACGAGCACCATGTGCTTTACGCACGCCACTCCCACGCTTTTCAATGCGGGCACGCCAAAGCCACAACTTAGTAGCTGTTTTTTGTTGTCCAGTGAGGATAATTTAGAAGATATTTTCAAGACGGTCGCCGATGTGGCAAAAATATCCAAATGGGCAGGCGGAATCGGCCTGTCGCTGTCCAACATTCGCGCCAGAGGCAGTTTAATCAAAGGCACCAACGGGAAATCCGAAGGCATCGTGCCGTTATGCAAAACGCTGGAAATGGTGGGCCGGTATATCAATCAGGGGGGTAAACGACAAGGCAGTATCGCGGTGTATTTGGAGCCGTGGCATGCCGACATTTACGCGTTTATTGAATTGCGTAAAAATACGGGCGACGAAAACTTGCGTGCCCGCGATCTTTTTCTGGCCTTATGGGTGCCCGATTTGTTTATGAAACGCGTCCAAGATAACGGCGACTGGTCGCTGATGTGCCCAAACGAATGCCCATTTTTGGTGGATAATTACGGCGACGAGTTTGAAAAGATCTACCTTTCCTATGAAGCGCAAAACCGTCAAAAGAAAACCGTCAAAGCCCGTGAATTGTGGAGCCACATTTTAGAAAGCCAAATTGAAACGGGCATGCCGTACATTTCCTACAAGGATACCGTCAATCGTCGCAACATGCAAAAGCAGTTGGGCGTCATTCGCAACTCCAACTTGTGTGTGGCGCCTGAAACGATGATTTTGACGTCGATCGGTTATTACCCCATCAAAACATTTGAAGACCATGTCCAAGTCAATGTGTGGAATGGCGAAAAGTTTACGCCCACCGTCGTAACAAAAACGGGGACGGCCCAAGAATTAATCAAAGTGGTGTGCTCAAATGGCGCCGAGATTGAATGCACCCATTATCATGTGTTTTATGTAGTGCAAGGAGACGGAACTGTTGTCAAACACCGCGCAATCGATTTGGAAGAAGGAATGACGTTGATTAAATCCGCGTTTCCAGTGATTACAGATGGCATGAATTTTCCATTGAAACATTCATTGGTGCCACATACGGTGCCCATCAACGGTAATTTGATCATGAAAGTTGACTGGGTTAATCAAATTGTTAAAAAATACGGGTATATCGATAATGACGGATTCAATATGGCGCATTCTAGCAAAGAATTTTTGACGAATGTGCTATACTTGTTACAAACGCTTGGGTGTGACCCGTTTGTGTCCTTGTTTGACGTTGGCAAAAAAAGTGATACCATCCTTTACCGTATCACGTTAATCGAAAGCGATGTCGAGCAGTTGCGAAGTCTTGGCGTCGTGATTGACGGCGTTGTGGCTAAATCTACTGGTGATAACGTGAAACACGTCACCGTGAAAGGTATCATTCGCACGGGACGTATTTCGGACACGTACTGTTTCACCGAAAAAGATCGTGGAATGGGCGTCTTTGGTGGTGTATTGACGGGCCAATGCAACGAGATTGCACTATTTAGCAATAAAGACAATATTGCTGTATGCAACTTGGCAAGTATTTGTTTGCCTCAATTTGTAGACAAGGACGCCAAAGCGTTTAATTTCACCAAACTGGAGCACGTTGCGGGAGTTGTGTGTCGCAATTTAAATCATGTGATTGATGTTAATTTTTACCCGACACGTGAGACGGAGAAAACAAATCGCGAAAATCGGCCGATTGGGATCGGTGTCCAAGGGTTGGCTGACGTGTATTGTATGTTGGGCTTACCATTTGGGTCAGAGGAGGCACGACAACTTAATCGCGCAATCTTTGAGACGATTTACTTTGGCGCCGCCAAGATGAGTGTCGAGTTGG